>FUIF01025749.1_pt1 | contig 15399 bp, 16 predicted proteins | sample 1003461 | NCBI WGS metagenome assembly FUIF01 (sample SAMEA80401918, study PRJEB19352) | marine metagenome | reverse complement strand
ACAGGGTGTAGTAGCTCTAGGTAATCAATAATTACAAGGTCAGGCTCGAACTCATTGTAGTTCTGTAGCTGAACCAGTAGGTTCCTAACGGTGTTTGAGGACGCTTGGCCCGTAGGAAACTCCTTAATCATTAGGTCGCTGCCAGGGAATCTCTCCTTGAATAGGTCCAGACGCTCCTTGACTGTAAGCTGTGAGGAGGGGCTCTTCAACTTGAACTGAGGAACTAGAGTGGTCACGGAGTCGAACCTCTGTGCAATCTTATCCTCACTCATCTCCAAGGAGATATACAGGACCTTCTGCCCCTCCATCATGGCCTGAACACCTTGGTTTACTAGGTACAGAGACTTACCCACCCCAGGAGGAGCGACCACCATAGCAAGCTCTTTCTTACCTAGCCCACCCTCAAGGGACCTGTCCAAGGAAGGAAGAACAGTCTTGTACTTCTCCTTCTTCTCCTCGTTAAAGGTACGGTCCCACCGCATGTGGATGTCCGAGAAGTAATCCTGGCCCGTGTCCACATCTCGATGGACGAGGAGGGCCTCCTTTACCAGAGCCTCAACCTCTTCCATCCGGTCCTCTTGGACCAACGAGATGCTTTCCGCAATAGCAGACTTCATAGCCTCCTTCTTAGCGAAGGTTTCCACAAGGTCTAGCATATACTCCGAGTTACTGATCGTCTCCTCATCGAGACCGTTGATGTAAGTAAGCTCGTCGTCATAGTCCGACACGCTCTCCCTCGAACCAAGGCTAGCCTTCACATCCTGAAGGATAAACTCGTCAGTGGGAAGCTTGCCGTACTTTTCATAATAAGAATGCACAGTGTTAAAGATCCGCGCATGAGACGGATAATCAAAGTGCTCCGGCTTTACGAGGTTAACAATTTGCAGGTAGAAATCCTTATTGGACTTAAGGAAGTACAGGATTCCGCGCTGAATATTGTCGGAAAAATCGTAAGCCATAGTATTATTGTTGCTTCTGTGGTTTTGTAATGTCTAGTTTGGTGCTACCGATGTCTTTGTAGCCTTTCTCGTTCGCTACATCATAGGCTTGCTGCGTCAGTTTTTTAGCTCTTTCTAGCTTTTCTGAGGACTCTTTGTCAGATAACTTTCTAGCCTTACCATCCTTAGCCATCTTTTCGAAGTCGATATGAGCGGGCTTGTACCTAAAGCTATCATCATTCATTGCATCTTTTGAGCCTTGAATACTGCCTTCTAGCCAGCGATCTGCGGAAGTCTTATCCCACCCTTTCTCAGCGTGCTTCTGAAACCGCCTTCGAACGGTATGAAAATCCCTATCCTCACCCCAGCTATGCTGTAGGTTCTGGTTAGCAAAGTATCTTTCCGAAAGTTTTTTGCAGTTCGGACACCTGCTTCTATCAGGAGCTTTGCCTACCGGAAGATCTCTCTCCCAGTAGACATTACAATCCTGGCATATCCATTCAAAAATAGCCATTATTCTTCCCAGTATGGGTCGTCGTCCCTCGGAAGGGGCTCCAACTCAGGCTGTGCAGTCTCCTCCTGCGAGTGAGCAGGCATCGGGTGATTGGACTGCGGCTTCGACGGGTTCTGGTTTTCCCATGTATTTCTCAATGTTTTCATTAGTAAGTGGAATAGCTTGTAGCGGTTCGTTTCCTTTTGACCCTGCTCTGTAGACAGTGAAACCCTTAAGGTACGGGGAGAAGTCTAGGGCAGCTTGTGAAAACTGCTCTGGGGTCGCCTCGGCTGGTAGGTTGATCGTCTTGGAGATACAGGAGTCAATGTATTTCTGGATAGTAGCTTGCACCTTAATGTGTCCTTCTGGGGCGACATCGTATGCGCCGACGAACGGAGAAAGATCCTTACCCTTAGCATAATACTCTTGGAACAGCGGGTCAACCACCAAAGTCTCTTTCCACACGTTAGCTTGACGATAACGCCTATTATACATAGCAGAGAAGATGGGCTCGATGCCACTAGAAAGACCGAAAAGCATGGACGTAGTGCCACAGGGCGGGATCGTTAGCATGACTGCGTTACGAACTCCATGCTTCTTGATTAGCATTCGGATACGAGCGGGGAGCGTCTTAGCAAACTCCTCGTTTAGGTACTTCTTGTAGTCGAACTCGGGGAAGGGAGCTTTGTCCCTAGCGAGATAGATAGACTGCTTGTATGCCTCGTCACGCATCGTGCTGAATAGGCGCTCAAGGAACTCCAGGCACTTCTCTGATCCGTAGCTAATACCAAGACGAATAAGCATGTAGTGCAAACCAGTCACCCCTAGACCAACACGGCGGCTGCGCTCGGCAACAGTCTTGCACTCCTCGGTGGGGAACGTGTTCACTGTAAGGACATTATCCAAGAAACGAATGCCTGTACGGACAGTACGAGCAAGACGCTTCCAGTCAAGATCAGAGCCATCCTCTAGCACCATGTTGTCTAGGTTGATGTTACCTAAGCAGCAGTTGCCGTAGCTGGGTAGCGAAATCTCACCACATGGGTTCGTGCTGTCAAGATCCTCAAAATAGCTGACGTTAGTGTAGCTGTTAGCTAGATCAATGTTGTAAATCCCAGGATCACCCGACTCGACAGAGTTGGTCCAGATAAGGTCCCAAAGCTCACGCGCTTTCATATCCCGCTGACCGATCATCTCAAACGTATCCGTCCAAGCAACCTTGTGGAAGTTCTCGGCCCTAGCCATAGCATCCTCAGGGTCCATACCAACAACGCGAATAGTTTCTCCGTCGCTGCTTCGAACCATGTCGTAAAGGTGATACTCCTTGCTATTAAAGGTGAAGTGCCAGTCCTCCCCTAATTCAACCGCCTCAAGGAATCGGTTAGTGATAGCAACAGAGATGTTGAAGTTGTTTAGCTGACCTTGATCAAGTTTAACCGAAAGAAATTCAAGGAGATCAGGGTGCGTTACATTAAGGATACCCATGAGCGCGGTGCGTCGGTTCTTACCAGCGCGAACGTGCTCACCCACCTCATTAATCATTTTTAGGACACTAACTGAGCCTGGGGCAGAGTTAGCGACACTTCCGATGTGGTCTCCTTTAGGGCGAAGCTTAGACACGTTGAATCCTACACCACCACCAGCACAGGAGATACGATACATGTCCTGCACGGTCTTACCGATGGAGTCTACGTTATCTTCAGGAATAATGACGTAGCAGTTAAGAAGGTTGTGCCTTCCACGGTTACGGCCTGAACCAAAAATAATACGACCACCAGGGATCAGATCACCTGAACCGATGGCATCGTAGAAAGCTTTTTCTACGCGCTCTTTATCAGCATCGGGTTCTGCCGAAGCAATGGTCTTAGCAATGACCCTGGCCCTTTCGGCCCACTTTGTTTCGCCTGGGTAGGCGTATCGAGATTCGAAGATTGATTGACCGAGAGGGTCGAGATTTGCATTTGCCATAATTATTTCCTTAATGATAGTTTTGAGGTTCCGTTGGACTTTATCATAGTCACTGTCTTAGCATTGTCCATTAAAGATTTGAGGTAATTATTATGAGTAATTACATACAAAGTCTTTGTTTTCTTTAATTCAGATAGAAGTATGTAGAGTCCTTCCATTCCTTCGGCGTCCAAAGATTCAGCGATTTCATCGAAAAACATAATATTAACGTCTTCGGTGTTGGAGATCTTTAGCAGGCTTTGAAGGCCCAGCATTACAGCTAGACTGATTTTCTTTTTCTCTCCCCCTGACAAGGAGATGTAATGAATTGTATGAGACTTGTGAGTGATGGTCTCCGTTAGAGATTCATCGAACTCAATGAAGAACTTACCTTGAGACAGGTGTGACAGATAGAAGTTAACCTTTGCGTTGAAATACTCAAGCACATTTCTGATAACAAATTTTACTACACCGTTCTCAGAGAATGCCTTCTCCCAAAACTTCATGATCTCGTAGTTTGTATTGTAATCACCACGCTCATCATAAACATTTTGGATTTTCTCTAGAGTTTGTTCCTTTTGCTTTTGTAAAAAGCTAATCTTATCCTCGAAGGTTTTATACTTGGAGACCTTATCATACTCTTCCGGGCTAACAATTTCTTTTTGCCTACCTTTTTTTAGTAGATCAATCGAAGACTGGATACCCTCAATCTCAATGTCAAAGGCTGCCATCTTGTCTGCTAATTGGTCTTCGTCCATAGCCTTCTTGACGCTCTGCCCACATGATCTACAGGTCTTAGCCCTAGCGTCCCGTAGGAAGTCCTGTGCTCGCTTCTGTTCGCCTTGGAGAGTTCGCAGGAGATCTTTCTCCTCCCAGTCTATGCGTTGATTGTGGTCGCGTACAGCCACCACTTCTGCGAGGGTAAGATTCCTACACTTATCCATAAGCTCTGAATCAATGCCTTCAAGCGACTTTCTAGCTTCGCTGATGTCGTAATCATAAGTCTTCACCGTCCCTTCATGTTCTTCCAGAATCGCTGACAGACGCTTGGCTCCTTGATTGTACTCGGACTTCAGATACTTTACAGAGTCACGCAAAGCAAACAGGTCATCTAAATTCAAGAAGTTCTTGATGATAGTTCTCTTATCATCAGGAGTGGCCGTCAGGAACTCAATGTTATTCTGCTGGCCGAAGATTGTGGATGCAAGAAACACTTTATAATTTGTGTTTAGTAACTCATCAATCAACTTCTGAGTATTAGTTGCGTTGTCTGTGGTGATGTCCTGTCCGTCTTTGATTAGCTTAAGGTAGGTTGGCCTCTTCCCTCGCTCAATCACTAGGTCGTTTACCTCTACACGGACAGAGCAGTTCTTCCGCGTGCGGTTGTTGACTAAAGCTTCCTCTGTAGACTTACGGATAGTTCTACCGAAAAGGCCCCAGACAAGAGCCTCAATCAAGGCGCTCTTACCTGAGCCATTAGAACCTTTGGTGTCTTTATTCCTGCCTTCAATCATGACAACCCCTTCACCTTGGCTGCCAATGTCGAACTCAATATTCTTTACAGAATAAAAGTTATTGATCTCTATTCTTTTGATTTTCATTAATCAGTCTCAAGCCTTCAAGTAAAACATCTTTATTAATTTTTGAGTTGCTCGCGTTCAGGTACTGCTCAATCAAGTCATCGTTAACCTGCAACGACACTACCCCTGGCTGAGGATCAAACACATCTCGATCATCTAGGAGAGGAACGTACTTGATCTCATAGGTCCCTACATCCAACCCATCACATGTCCAAGCCACAGACGAGTCTTCTTCCAGAGAGTTGATATTAACTCGAAGAAGGGTAAACCAATCTTCATTATTAATCCAGTCCACATTATCTTCAACTTTATCATAGTCAATTACTAAATGTCTAACCCCAAAGTCTATTGGGTATTTCTTGAATCCTTTCTTTGTGATAACTCCGTAATAGCAATCTTTTCCAGCTTCTCCAAAGTTTGTTGAATAGGGTGTTCCCAGGACTGTAACTTGTCCGTCTTCGGTATGCTTGTGAATGTGCCCAAGTATAGTACGGTTTTTGAAAGCATCCAGTTGAAGGCCAAAGTCGGCGTCGCCAGCAGAGTTAAGAGAACCGACGTAACCAAAATGACCAAAGACAAAACTACCTGGATGGGCAGCACCCAAATCATGTTCAATCCTCTGCTCATCCTCGTAGTGCGGTATGAACGTCCAATCATGTTCTTCATTATATTCAGTTTGAGTTATTACTTTTACTTTATCGTTAGCGAGTAAGGACAGGGAAGTAACCCCGTCGTCTGATTTATTATAGCTGTCGTGATTACCTCTTAGGATATAAACATCAAGACCTTTTTCCTCAGTGATCCAGTCCATTAAATACTTAAGAGATAGCATCACTGGAGGGCGGGGGGAGCGGTGCATCATCAGATCACCCAAGAAAATTACCGAGTCACAACGATGCTTAATAATCCCGCGCTCAACAATTTTCCTTACTGTGTCCTCTTGCGCCTCCAGCATACCCCTGGGTGTGTGGTTGAAGTGCAGGTCTCCGATGATCAGCGTAGGCATAGAGCCTCCCAACTAACAGGAAAGATAGTTCGCATGATATCCGCCACAGCCCTAGCGTACTTCTGTGCCTCTAGCTGAGTGTGCTTTTCCGTCCTAAGCTTCCACATATGATTCCAGCCCAAAAGGGTTCCTGTTGTCACCGTAGTAGTGTACATGGACTGAGGCAGTACCATCCTAGCCTGCTCAGGGGCCACCCCAGCCTTAAGCATGTCATTGTAAACTGCAAGCGCATTAGAGTTTACAAACCTGTTCCTGGAAGACATGTTTGAGCTTCTTGGGTGCATGGTGTCAGTGCTGCCTTGCTTTACGTTATCAGCCTTCTCTCTCCAGATACTTGGTTCGTGGAACTCTGGCTCTCCGGTGATATAACGTCTAGATACTTCGCTCCAAGAGAAACCAACTTGATGCTTGCCCAGTTGGCGAAGCACGAAAATAGGAGCAACGATGCGTAGGCTAGCAGAAGGATGACGAAACGGGAGGTCGTGTCGGTGTTTTGCCAGATAGTTGATAAGTCTTTTGTCTTTGTCTTCATCGAATTCCTTTTGCTCTTTATCAAAGGAACACCTAGCAGCGTTTACTACCAACAGGTCCCCGTTCTCAGTATAGTTCAGCAACTCTACCGAACCCTTCTCTAATACTTGTAGTTTCATAGGATGGGGACTCCGCCCTCAAAATGCACTTCCTTTCCGTTCCCAAACGAAGTACCAAGCTCAACATCAATACCAAAGGGAACGTCAAATTCAATATCGAATACCTTCCTGAGCGTGGGGTAATTTACCATCTCATCATAGATGATTTCAATAGCTCTCTTGCTCTCATTCTTCGGAGAAACTACTTCAATCGAGTCATGAACCGTAGCCACAGGTCGAGCCTCCATACCTTCTCGCTTAAACCTACGACTAATGCCAAGAAGGGCGCACAAAAGAATGTCTGACGCTGTGGATTGAATGGTAAAGTTCAGTCCTTGTCTTAGGGCACGATTGACTACACCACGATCCTTACTGGTTACGTTGGGAAGCTTACGAGTTCTGCCAAAGATAGTGTACGCCTCTTGGTTCCTCAGAACATACTGATTAACGAAGTCCATGTACTCAAAGATACCTGGGTATACATTTTGATAGTCGGCAATAATCTTCTCAGCACGCTTCATGGGAATACCCATCGTCTCACTAAGGTTGAATGCCCCACCACCGTAGACAATAAGGAAGGATACTGTCTTAGCGATCTGTCGTTCCTCTTTACTAATATTCTCCTTCTGGAACAGGAGCCTCGCAGTGTAGGTGTGAAGGTCCGCTCCTGACTTGAACGCCTTCTGCATGACAAACTCTTTAGAGATGTGGGCCAAGACCCTTAGCTCCATCGCAGCGTAGTCAGCAGCAATGAAGTCCCACCCAGCAGGAGCGCAGAACAAGTCCCTGATGTTATCCTCAGTCTCCCTAGGAAGAGTGTGGAAAGAAACACCCATAGGCTTCTGTGCATTGTAGGACGCACAAGACAAACGGCCTGTGGCCGTGCCATCAAACCTGAAGTCCACAAAGACTTTACTCATGTCGTTGTACTCAATGGCCTTCTTAGTTCCGTCAATGTACGTCTTTGTGAGCTTCTGGGACTTGCGTAGGTCAAGAAGCCCCTTAATGAAACGCTTAGACTCTAGTAACTCCTCAGTGCTTTTGCTTGACACCACAGACTTACTAATCCTCTTACCCTCATCCCTATGCTTCCAATTAGCCACGGCGCTCTAGCTCCTCGTCAATGTGTTCCAGTAGTAGTTTTAGTGTAGGTGCGGATACAGACGGTGCCCCCTTAGGCGTTCTGTCAGGAGGATACAGTTCCATGCCGCCCTCCCTAGTATACAGGATCTCGCACAGGTCTGCATTAGAAGATACATTATCTTTTGTTGTAACCCCTTTACATGTGTACAGACCGTCTTCCCGATCCATGTTCTTTGACGATAGCTGGCGACCTACCCTATCCAAGGCTTCCTGATCTACGATCAGCCCCTCCCACTCCATCTCTGCGAAGTTGGTCAGACTAGGCATAACAACATGCTTCAGAAGATTCATAGTGTTGTCCTCCAAGCGATCTACGATTAGATCAAATAGCTTGAGTGTGAAGTGGGTATCCATAGCGTTACCCTCCATGCACTCACCTAGATCCATGTTGGCCCAGTCGAATTTGGACGGGTTGTCGATAGTAAGCATTAAGTATTCTCCTGGGAGCCTAAAGCAGTATTGTAATTGTACCTGGATGCGTAGTAGCGTTTCATAGCCCTGCGTTTATCATACTCAAGCTTGGAAAATAAAACCAAAGTTTCGTTGTACTTATTATCAAGCTCCTCATACTCCGCTTGCGCTTCATCTAGCTCGGCTTTCAAGTCTTCTAGTGTCATAGGTTCTCCAGTTCAGAGGCGAAGTAAAGTTTAGTAAGGTCCATCAGGCCCTTAGGCATGTTCTCATCCAGCAGGTGGTGCATGATCTTAGTGTCCCACACGTTCTCGACCGAGATGCCATAGGAGAGTAAGAAATGCAGGTCGAATTTAGCATTGTGAAATACTTTTTTGCTCTTGGGATTAGACATGATCGCACGAATGCAGGACCAAACGTCAGCGTAGTGCTCGGTGCCTTTCTTGAATGGGCTGTCCTTATGGTCAAGGGGGATAACCCAAGTCATGTCCCTACTGGAAATGGATAGAGTCATGAGCTTATCCTTAAGAAAGTTGAGCCCCGTAGTTTCTGTGTCCATAGCCAAGGTCTCGGAAGTGGTCTTTAGAACCTCAGTCAAGTCTTCAAGATCCTCGTAGTTCATGATCGCCTTGTACTTGAAGTCCCCTTCCTACGACGGTTAAGAATGTACATCTCATAAGCATTCTTAATATCAGTCTGGAATAGGGAAAGGTTCTTCGGCTCCTTGATACAGGCGTAAGGGTGGAAGATCGGAACCACAGTACACTTGTGACCCTCTTCGCTCTCAAACTCAAAGGCTTTCCCTCGCTTGTTTGTGATACCGCTCTTCCGTAGAATCATCTTCATCGCAAGGTTGCCACAGGCAAACACTAGGCGAGGCTTGATTGTGTCGATAGTTGCTTGGATATGCTGACGACAAATCTTAATGTCGTCAGTCTTCATATCCGCCTCCTTAACCTCTGTACATTTCACTGAGGCTGCCGTAGCAAACTTAGTGGGATAAGTATCCTGAAGGAGGTTGAGTTCCTTTGAGTTGAAGGCCACGGGAGACCCGTGAATAAAGCTCAAGGAGTCGGACAGAAAGAGAACATCGCACTGCTCCATGTCCTTGTAGTCCATGACGGAGTGGGCAGCTTTATCCTTGCACAGGATGCTGCAACCTTCGCAGCGAGGGTCTCCACCCTGCATTTTGCTGCCTGCGTACAGCTTGTTCAGATCAAACATACTATTATAAGGTATGGGAAATAAGTATATAGACAACGACGAGTTTGAGAGGATCATCCTATTATACAAAGAAGATCCGAAAACTCACGAAGAAGATCTGGTTTCTGTCTTCGAATTATTAATAAGAAACATCGTTGAGTCCTTCAAATTTGAAGTAGACCCCAACGATGCCAAGCAAGAATGCTTTGCTCTGGTGCTGAAGACAGTTAAGAACTTCAAGCCCAAGAAGGGCACAGCCTTTAACTATTTTACAACGGTCATACTAAATCAACTTAAGTTGATGTATACCAGAGAGAAAAAGTATAAGCAGAAAATCGAAAACTATATTGATATTCGAAAAGGCGGTTTAGACCTTTAACTGCTTATAAATATTCGGTAGGTAGAACTCAGATCTCACTTTACCTTTCTTCAGCCGAACGAGATGCGGCACCTTCGTACTTCCATAGATGACGAAGCTGTGAGGCATATCAAAGCTGTTTACAACGTAAAGCTTTTCCCCGTCTTCAGACTCCCCATACTTAGTCTTGAGTTCTCCTACCAAGTCTGAACACCAGTTGTCCCAATCGGAAACGAAAAGGATACTCATGCTAGACTTGTTAGATTTTTGTTGTGATAGTATTTTGTTTAGATCGTTTTCCTTTCTCAGGAACTGCAAACTATACTTCATGCTTCTTCAACAGCTTCTTCGGTTTCAACTTTTTCTGAATCCATAAGTTGAACCTGCCCATCGTCTCCTTCAACCACTGTAATACCAGAAGCAGCTAGCTCCTCTTGGTTCTCCATTGCGTACTTTTGTACTAGGTTTTGTAGCTGCTGGTTGAGGGCCTCGCACCCGGCAACAAAGACGGTCTTCATGAAATCGTCATCACTAATCTCTTCAGGCTTAACCATCCCAGAGAAGTTCTTGAAAGCTTCAGCTTCGTCTTTAGATAATTTAATTTGTATTTTCATTCTATTTCTACTCCGGTCATCAACACGGAGTCTCCAGTTTTTAATATCGAGTTTGATACTTTGTATTTGAGTATCCATTGCACTATAATAGTATGAGGTAAATGAATATGGAAGACAATTACGACATTTCTAAGTTAAAGAAAAAGAAAAAGGTAAACAGTAGGACTAAAGGGGCTTCCTTTGAAAGACAGATAGCTACTATGTTAAATAAAAGATTTAACACTAAAGAGTTTTCTAGAACCCCTGGGTCAGGAGCATTTGCTACAACGCACAATCTACCTGAACATCTAAAGCTTCATGGAGATTTAATAACTCCAAAAAATTTCCGCTACTGCATAGAATGCAAGAAGGGATATAATAAGGAAAATCTCTATAGCCTTTATAATTATAGATCCGACTTTTGGAAATTTATTCTTCAATGTCAAAAAGATTCTGATCTAAGCAAAAAAGTACCGATGGTTATATTTAAACAAGATAGGCAGAAAACCCTGGTGATTGTGCCCTCTTATATAACGTACTCAATTAAAAAATATATAGAGATTCACAAAGAGGAAAATTCATATAAGGTATATTACTTAGATGATTTACTCAAGGAAGAAGATTACCATTGGTTTGATTGAGGAGGGTTTCTAAAAGATTTATTTGTCCTCTTAGAATATGCTCAATAGCTTCTTCCGTAGAAGCACCTTCTTTCTTCTTAGGCTTGTAGAACTTTCCTTCCTTCTTCATAGATTCTTCATCAGTCTTACACACAGTTCTAGTATTTTTACCAGACCGTTCTAAGCCTACTTTAAGCTTCCTTTTCCCGTCACTTATTTTAATAGTAAAACCGCTAATCTCCACCTTAGTATCTTTTGATCCAGCCAAAGACTTAAGTAATCCTGTTTGGGAGAACGCTATGCTGTAGGCATCTGTAGTGAATACTTGTGACATGTCTCGGACATTACCACCTGTAGAGTATGCCATAAGCATAGCAGCGTTCTTGGCTTTCTCACTGTCCTGTTCGCTGGATAAACCTTTTTCTAATTGTTGCATCTTGTATAAACGCCCAACTTTCTCAGCCAGCCTTTCTCTCGCAGAGATGTCCTCAAGGTCAATTAGCTCTAACTCTCCGCTGGAGTTCGTCGTATATAAAACATCCTGTAAAGGAGATGCCGCCAAGTCCGCGTAGCCCGTCTTAGCCTTTAACTTATTTAATAGATTATCCGCTCTAGCCTTAGGTGTTTCCAAAGAAATTTTACCGTTCATAGCGTACACCTCTGTGTCTATGAACGAAGATTTTAGTTTGTCTACTTTGTCTTGAACTCCTTTAAAGTAATCGAAGCTTTCCTGCCATCGACCCAAAGCCTCTTCCCTCGAACCCTCTTTGCCATCCCAGCCATACAATTCTGTGAGCACTCTGTCTCGCATCCCCTCAGCGTTATAGTTACTATTTCCTGCAAAGTTCGGGTCCATGTTTTTAGTTAACTGCTCATCGGAGTTAACTTCTCCCAGCTTACCGTCTGTACTGGCAAGATACCTCTTGGAACCTATAGATACTTTCCACTCACCGTCAACTTGATAAGGTTCTATCTTTAGTTTTTTACCTGCTGCTCTAGCAGCGTCTTCGGTATCAAACACAGCAATGATATCATCTCTCTCGCCCCCTGCTGCCTTGCCCCCGCCAGTTCGTTCGGCCCTCGATGCGCCAAGGTCATCAACAAAATCATTTACTAGCGACAACTCTCTGTACAAGTAATCCTTGAACGCTGGGGCGCTATTTAAAATCTCAAACAAATCCTTCTGGTATTCTGATTCTGCGAAGAGTTCTAAATCTAAAGTAGCAGCGTCATCGCCGCCATAGGCAGCAACTATTTTTTCTAGGTCCCCTCTCTTCTCTCTGATCAACTTTTTAAACTCTTCTCCTACGGCCTTTCTTTCCTCTTGAGTTTTTGCTGCCTTGATATTAACTACAAATACTGTAATGTCTTCGAAGAAGGTTCCCCTAATACCATTCAATGCCTGTGATGCTACCGACTCTGAGGGAACTTGCTCTAAAGAATCCCTAGTTTTGCCACATAGTTTCTCTATCTGGTTTAAAGCGCCGTCCAGAATCTTATTAACAGTAGGAAATACTAGAGACTCTGTTTTATCGGCCCCATAAATTACGGGCTTATTCTTATACATCCCTATCAGGGGGCTATCTTCATTGCCCACCTTCTGACAGAACTGCTTGGCCTCCTGGCTCCCCTCTTCTATCCCTGGGGCTGAAGCTAGAACATTGAACTTCTTAGCCATGGACTCTGCTTGAGCCACAGAAACCTTACCGCCCTTTACGGATTTAGTTCCGTCCGCATTTAATTTTCTGACCTCACCTTGGAATATTTGTTTAATAAATCCTCCACGCAAAGTATCGTAATTACCTAGTGTGAACTGAGCCAATGCAACAGAGTCAGACATATCAATAATTTGATCAGATATTAGTTGTTGTATCTTACTGAATCCTTTAGCTAAAATTCTACCCATCCCCTCATACTCAGTGCCTTCAACACTACCGCCAATCGTTCTATTTTTTTCTTCTTGAGCAAGTTCTTCTTGCGCCTTTGCTATCTCCGCATCTCGCTCCATGTCCTCTGTGGAACCACCTTCTCCTTCACCTTCTTCTCCTTTTGGAGACCATGCACCTAGCAACTTAACTGAATAGCTTCCGGTATGCGTTTTATTGGGGTTAATATCGTTCTTATAGCTACCAGCGTTAACTATCTTACTCCCTGCGTTTCCACCCTCAATCTTAACAGAGTTTGGTTTTCCTTCTACAGGAGTAACAGACATGTTTCCATTCTTGCCTAAACCAGTTTGCTCCTTGCCTCCTGCCGCCGCCTGAATAGCAGAATCAATATCTTTAAAGGCACTTAGCTGCGCGGAAGAATAAGCGTAAGCTTCGTTAAGATAAGTAATCTTATATGTTCGCTTCTTTAGCTGACTGTAGCTTTCTAATAATTCTGAGAAGTAATCCATGTCTTATTATAGATGAATAAAAATAGCCCCGCCCACACAGGTAAGGACGGGGCTAAAAACCTACTTGTTTATCACTGCGTTGGGTTTGAATAGTTGTAGACGTTCATGAAGTCGTACTTGAAGTTCACTGTAAGCATGTGGAAATCGTTAGTAGCGTAGTTGAATTCCGCAGCTTGCCATGAAGTGGGGTAGACTCCGTAAAGCTCGATGGTTGAGTGAGGAGTTAGAGTGTTGTCTAACTGAACAATCTCAAGCTTATCCGCTTTGAAGGTGCTACCAGCCCCGCCCCCAGGTTGACTGCTCTTCGTCATCTCGCCTGTGAGTGGATCATAGGTATGACGGAAGAAGCGGTAGAGGTCGGAGGCAGTCTCACGAAGATAGAGGTTGTCGAAGTCGATGGTAAGCTCGCCAGGAGTAGTCTTGCCTGGGTAGTGAAGCTTATCATTGACACGATCAACCACAATGGCCTCATTCTTCATCTCTAACCCACCAACTTTCTTAGCTGCTAGAGTTAGATCAGGGACGTTTGTGATGTCTTGAGGTAGGCCAAAGAGGTGAACCTCAAACTGATACGCCCGTACTGAATCAAGGTCAGTCGAGACGGTAGGAAGCCCCTGGCCTGGAGTGAAATCTCTACCGTATTTTGTCTTGTAATATGATGTTGCCATTAATTATCTCCTTATAGGGTTCCTAGATCAGCGGACTGATTGGTTAGGTTGATCTCAAACACAATGACCTCAGCGGTCTTGGTGGGCTTGAGAAGAACTTTTGTCCAGAGTTCGTTGCGGTCAACGCGAAGAGGTGTGTTGGTAGTCTCATCGCAAACAACTCGGAACTCTGTGATTCCCCGTCTTCTTCTGATATCGTCAAGGAAGGGGTTGACAACTCCTTCAATCTGTGACCAAGTAAATTCATCATTCGGCTCGAAGACAAACCGTTGAGTGGAAGCAAGGAGCACCTTGCGGACATAGATCATTAGTCTTCGGACGTTAATTCTATCTAGTGCTGTAGGCGCTCTTTGACCAGTTCTTTGGCCGAAGATAGTTAGACCTTGCTGAGGGAAAGCAACAAGTCGGGTTAACGATCGTTACCCCCACTGTAAAGGCTGTCTCTATCTCCTTGGTTAAGCTTAACCTCAACCTCAGTAGGCTTAGTTAAGCGGCCTCTCTGGAAGCCAGCAGGAGCGAACCATGTATCTGAAACGCCGTCAGTGTAAGCCATTTGTCTAGCAGCAAAAATTGAAGGGTCATACCAGCGATCCTTGCCGTCAAACGTACTGAAGACTTTAACCCAAGGCCAGTGTACCGCAGCAAACGAACTGTTGATCGCAGTTGTCCTTGAGTCTGTAGTAGCAGCTTGGCCGTTAGTCCAGTCAATAGCATCCTGGACCGTTCCTACCGCATAGGGAGGAGCAACTAAGGCCATGAAGTCTTGAGTGCTTTCAGCTAAAGTAATTAGAGCATTCTGAACTTCTTGAGTAGCAATTCCTGGTACAAGAGCAACTCCGACGTTGATTACATCGTCATCAAGAGCTTGCATTCCTGTCTTAGGCTCTTGAGCAGCACTTCCAATTAAAGCAGTTGACCTACCAGACTCGGTTGCCGCTATACCGTTTGTTCCACCAGCGAGGTTAGTAGCAGCAGAGCCGACTAGTTTGTTAAATCTTCCCGCCTGATCAGTAGTTTGAGTTTTCGTAGTAGCAAGTCCTGCACCATGACGGAACGTAACTTCGAACGGTCCAGTTGCTAGTGAACCTAGCAAGCTTGCGAATCGCGTAAGAGGTGTCACCGAAATGTCCAAACCATTTCTTACGATGTTTCCTTTGATAATTCTGGACACAGCGTTAGTTGTCCCAGTGTTAATTACGTCTTCTAGGAAAGCTCCAGAAGCAACGAGGCTGGCTTTGAATGTTTCCAAGGCTACCCCTGCATCGTTCACACCCACAACAAAGTTTTGAGACCCTACTGAGGTTAATGTTATTGAGTTGCCACTAGTATCTCCGTTAGCTAAAACGCCTCCGTTGTATCCCGCGCCAGGGTTTAGAGACTCAACTAAGTAGCTTATTGAGTTTGCTCCAGTA
>FUIF01008703.1_pt1 | contig 15410 bp, 19 predicted proteins | sample 1003461 | NCBI WGS metagenome assembly FUIF01 (sample SAMEA80401918, study PRJEB19352) | marine metagenome | reverse complement strand
TTGGGTGCAAGCAGGTTTACCTCGCTCAAGCAAGCCATACGCATGAAGTATAACACGATGAACAACAGGCTGTCGTTAGAGGATGCCATGACAAAGCAGTTTATCACGATTGAGAGGTCTGCCATCGAGCATATCCAAGATCCAAACGAGCAGTCCGATAGACTCACTCACATCATGGATGAGGTTATCAGTTTGTTTGAGGGGCTGCGTGGAGATCAGATACCCGTTCTACCACATTACGTCAAACTACACCACGTCGATCTCAAGAACAGCATACCATCCAGCAACGATTTCCTAGATGCGGTCAACGGAGACATAGCGGCTGTGCTACAGGTTCCTCGTGTGGCTGCTGGTCAGGAGAAGGGCAGCACATTCGCAGCGACATACAACGCAAACCTTTGGGCTGTCGGCGCAATCAGCAGAATGCACCGAATACTAACCGATGCTTGTAATAATCTGTTCTCGCTGCACCTCAACCTTCTTGGTATAGAACATAGGAAACAGGACTTGCCCAAGATAGTGTTTGACACGATGGACACAGAAACACCACTTAACACAATGCAAAGGGTCGTTCTCGGCTACAATGCTGGAATACTAACGCTAAATCAGTCGTTAGAGATACTAAACCTTCCAACCGAGAGTATGAGTGGCAATGACAGAAAACAGAAAGGTCGATCAAACGTAGGTGAGTTGCCAAGAGAAAACTCACAACCCGGTGCCACAGATGTTTGATTTCTTTTCTCTTATCTTTTATGCCTTCTACGGCATTGGCATATTGGTGTTTCTTATAATGCTTTATGAAATATTGATAAAACAACTTGTAAATCGCAAAGACATGGCACGATTGTCCTCGCCAAATGACAAACTGATGCTCGTTTTCGGACTCGGTGTGGTCTTGTCTTGGGTTATCATCGCTGCAACAGCATCTTACTTTAGCATCGTTGAGGAAAGGGAGATCACCGATTCCCAACTTACCGTCATTGGTCTTCTTGGCGGTCCCGCTTTGCTAATGATAACATCAGTCCTAGACTTGTTCAAGGGCAAAGAAGGTGCTAAGATCAACATACTGCCCGATCAACTTGCATCAGATGTCAACGCAACCGAGACTGAGAAGGAGCATATCAGGGTTCTTGAGAAGGCTCGTATCGACCATGAGTTGAAAATGGAAGAAATGCAGAAGGCACACGAGTTGAAGATGGATGAATACATCACCACTCACGACAACACAGACTTGGCAGACATTCAAATAACGGAGAAGAAAAAGAAAGGAGGAAAACAGTGAATGTCGAAATCCTTTACTTCGCCGTGTTCTTTGTGTGTGTTGCCTCTTTGTTGGACTTGTGGCTTCGCAAACGAGGGATCTGAGTGATAGCAGAATCGTTAGTATATCTCGCTTGTTCTTGCTTTCTTTGTTTTGTGATTTTCGGCGCATACCTGTGGTTTAACGGGTTGTCTAAATGGATTTGGCCTTAGTCGAATATTGTTGCTTGCCGTTTATCTTCGTCTACTTTCTTTCCCTTTTGGCCGGTGGCGACCCCGGCGATTTTCTCAAAATAATTTATATGACACTCCAAAACTTAAAACAGTAGGGGAGTTTACTCTATGCCGAAGAACCGTAAACTACAGAATGTCATCGGCACAGAACATATCAAGGATGCCGCAGAAGCGGAGATTGCGGCCCAAGCCTCCGGCGGTGCAACCGTCGCTTTCAAGAATGTGGCTGTGTCGGGTCAAGATAACATAGTAGCAGATGCCTCGGCAGATACGCTCAATGTTGCAGGTGCAGGTTCGGTATCAGTCACAACTAACGCCGCTAACGACACTTTAACAATAACCGGAACAGATACCAACACACAACTTTCTACCGAACAAGTCCAAGACATTGTAGGTGCTATGTTTACCGGCAATACCGAAACAGGTATTACAGCAACGTATGAAGATTCTGACGGAACAATAGATTTGGTTGCTTCGGGTGGCTCCCCCGGTGGCTCAGATGGTCAGATGCAGTATAACAACGGAGGTTCCTTTGGAGGTTCTTCTCTTGTTTACACTGACACAACAGATGCGGAACAATTCAAGATAGACGTATCATCAAGCGAAACGCCTCTTGTTATAGTGCAAGAAGGAGCGGGAAATTCATTTGAGGTTCATGATGCTGCTGATCCTGACAACAACAGATTTCAGATTTCTAACGTAGGAAATGTCACAATAAAAGGTCTAAATGGTGGGGGTTTTGGTGAAGCGTTATATGTCGGTGGTAATACTATAAGTAATAGATTTAAGGTTCAATCGGGGTCTGCATCGGACAATTCATTTTCTCACGCACAAGATACAAACACAGGAATACATTTTCCTGCTGCTGATAACTTAGGATTTGCGACAGCAGGAACAGAAAGACTAAGAGTGGGTTCATCGGGTCAGATAGGTATCGCAGGTGCGAACTACGGAAACTCCGGTCAAGTCTTGACATCGGGAGGCGCAAGCGGGGCAGTCTCTTGGACTACAGTTTCGGGCGGCGGTGGTGGACTTGCTAAAGGAGTTGGTGTGGGTATCTTAAGTGCAGATCCATTTGCCAACAACAGCAGTTATCAATCTGCTTATCCGTTGTGGGCTTGCACTACCAACACCAACGGAACCGGGTGGAGTGGCTACCCTAGCACTACTGAAGTCCACTTGATACCATTTCAAGTGCCTGTTGATGGAGACTTAGCGGAGTTGGCTTTCAGAACATCGGGTTCGTCTTGGGGTCCAATAACAACGTATTGGGCTATTTACGGCGTAGGTAGTGACAACTTACCCGTTGGCGCACCGCTATTCAACACAAGTTTCAGTATCTCCCCCGGAAACGAATATGAGTTTTCAGTCACCGGAGTCACAGGCAAAAGTGCGGGAGACTTGCTTTACTTTGCTTTCTTGGGTGTGACCGACATAGCAACAATAACCATGCAAATAGGAAACATGAGAGATGGTGGTTTGGTTTATTTTCCCAAGAAGAATAAGTAGTAGTAATATCAACCATCAAATTCTAAGAAATTACACCATGTTGAAATACACAGGGGCCACAGCAGGGACATTCCCTACAATTGGCGCAAATCACGCCTTTGATAACACAGTAAGCAACACTTTCCTTTTGAACATCGGTGCGAGGTATTCATGATGACACGAAGAAACAAAGTGAAGATAGCGGCAGACGGGACCATAAGCCAATCTACCTATGATGTCGATTGGGAAACAGTGAGGGCTGAAAGAGATAGTCTTCTTCTATCTACTGACTTGTGGATGCTTGTTGATAAGTATAACTCGCTAAGTAGCGAGCAACAGACAGCAATAAACACATTTAGGCAGAATCTAAGGCAACTGCCACAAACATACGACAATCCCAACGATGCCTACGACAATATGCCGGTATATCAAGAATGGATGTTAATACTATAAGGTGAAACTATGCCAAAAAATCGTAAAATGCAGAACATAATAGGAACAGAACACATAACCGACGCAGCCGAAGCAGCCATCGCTGCACAAGCAAGTGGTGGCGCTACCTTGGCTTTCAAGACAGTAGCCGTTTCAGGACAAAGCGACATCGTTGCTGATGCTTCGACAGATACCTTAACCCTCGCTGGCGCTGGTGGCACTACTATAACAACGGATGCTGGAACAGATACCGTCACCATAACATCCAGCGATACTCAACTTTCCACGGAACAGGTGCAAGATATAGTAGGGGCCATGTTTACAGGCAACACAGAAACTAACATTACTGCTACATACGAAGATTCCGATGGGACTATTGATCTTGTTGCTTCCGCCGGAGGCGGTGGCGGCGCTATATCATCTAGGGCAGATTTGACACCTAAGCCTATATCTTCAAGTTTACAAAGTGTTAGCGGTGCTGGAAATTATCAGAAGACATTAGGTGGTGCGCCTTTCTTCTTAAACAAAGCATCTTGGTCTACCGTTCAATATACCAGCAGTAATTATGTAGATGGTTCCGGCAACTCATTTGTTGTTATGTGGCCCTACTTAGGAAGTGGAGAAACACTTGTAAAAACTAGATTGTATATGTTATCCTCCGGAACTGCCAGCAATGACACAACAAACAATTGGGTAGTGTATGCTTCTGACGCAAACGGACTACCAACAGGTTCCCCCGTCAACAGTGGGGTATGCCCTATAACCGCACCGCATACTAGCGGAAACGTAGTTATCGAGGGAACATGGACTAATGGGCCTACACTAACATCCGGAGAATTGTTTTGGATGGGCAACTTCTTAGATACTGCATCTTCAGATGGAAGCCACACTCTACAAACAAAAAATATAAGGGCAACTCCTAACTTTGACCAAGAGGCTTTGGGATTCAGTTCTAACACACTTTTGTTGAACAACAGCAATTTTGGTAGAGTCACCGGATTGAGATGCGGGACTAGCACAGGAACCACGAATGGTTCAAGGTCTGCTCCAACTATAGGTGCGGGAACACTAACTTTGCCAACAAGCGTAGGGTATAACATCCCAAGAGTTAGTTTTGAGGTCACATACAGTTGAGGTGATTAAATGAGTTTTGAAGAAGTAAGTTATAAGCCATTAAGAACAACTAAGATGATTAGCGACGGTGTTGAAATAGACATCCCTAGAGCATGGGTCTATGACACTTGGGACGATTTGAAATGGGGAAGGGAAAAGGAACTAGCGCAGACAGATTGGTGGGCCATGTCAGACAGGACTATCACCGACGCACAAAAAGCATACAGGCAGTTTCTTAGGGATCTACCTAACAATCATTCAAACGTCCAAGACGCTGAAGATGCTTGGGCAGATTACGACATAAGCAATCTGTGATACCATGCCTACAAGAAGATCCGATGAGAACCGGGCTGCTTTCATGAACAGATGTATGTCAGATGACAAGATGAGGCGGCAGTTTCCCGGTAGAGAACAAAGATTTGCAGTCTGTATGAAATATGCAGACGAGTAATAAAGATAATAAAACACTTGTTGAATCAGGCACCCATGTCCTGTGGCTGTGGATGTGGCGGTGAGCAAGTAGCCTACGAGGATTGGGGCGAGGTAGGAGTTGCCGCAGCCGAGTATCAAGGCCGCAAAGTCACACTCAACAAACCATTCCGCACACCCGGCGCAAGTAAGAAGTTTGGAGTTTACACGATGAACGAAAACAACAATGTTGTTCTCGTAAGGTTCGGTGATCCAAACATGGAGATCAAGCGTGATGATCCCGAGAGAAGAAGAAACTTTAGATCACGACACAACTGCGATAACCCCGGACCAAAATACAAAGCACGTTATTGGTCATGCAGACAGTGGGAAAGTGGGAGAAGGGTAGAGGCCGGAATGGAGGATTACATTTATTCAACAAGGGAGGGTGCTGAAAAGAAGTCCCGGCAGATTGGGTTTGAAGGAGCAACCTACATGGAGCGCATGGCTGACGGGACACCGATGTATTTCCCCGGACCAAACAATGAAGAATTCCAAAAGTGGTTCGACAAAAACGACTCGCACACCGCTTCTGAATGTGGGTGCGGCGACAATGTAGAGGCCGACATACGAAGCACACCTGCTCCCCCTAAAGACAGGAGAAGGGGATCAAAGAGAAACAGACCGGGATCTGCAAGGCCCGGTGGCAAGGTCACTTTCTCACAGTCAGTCACTAACAGCCTAAAAGAAAAAGTAAGGAAACATAACGAGAAGTCTGATCGCAAAGTGACGCTTGGTATGCTCAAAGCAGTTTACCGTAGAGGGGCGGGTGCTTATTCCACTTCGCACAGGCCCGGAGTAAGCAGGGCCGCATGGTCTATGGCAAGGGTAAACGCATTCCTTACATTAGTTAGAAGGGGCAGACCTGCCAATTCAAAATACACACAAGACAACGACCTACTCCCGTCCGGACATCCGAGGAAAAGCAAGAAGGCTTCCTACAGTAGTCCGTGTGGATGTGGTTGTATGGATAGTTTTGATGCAGAAGAAATAGATGAAATAGAGAATTTAGAAGCCGAGATGATACGCAGGGATGTATTCGATAATCCCGGCGAGGCTATGGAAAGGGCAAAGCAGATGGGCTGCGATGAAATTCACTCCCATGAGGAAGACGGTAAGACTGTGTTTATGCCATGCAAGACCCATCAAGAATACATGGAAAAGAACGATGGTATGGATGTCGAGCAAAGGGAGGAAGTAGAAGGCTACCATGACATGAAGAAAAAGAAAAAGGAGGCTTATTATCGTGAAGAAGACGAGGAAGCATCCTACCACGATTCATGCCCACCGGGAGAGAAAATGAAGGATGGTCGATGTCAGAAGGTTGCTGTGACACTAGACCTAGACATAGATGATGTCGTCAGCGTGATACAGGCTTCTACCGGAGAAACTATTATCGAAATAAAAGGCATAGCATTCCACGAAGGAATGAACAAGAACAAGTGGTCATTGACAGCATCCGGGGCAGAAGGCGTAGCCGAGCAGATGGTAGGTGCTGATGTGACATTGAATCATCCCAAGGCTTTGAGCAACGGTGGCTTCACAAGAAATATGCTAGGTGATGTGGATGAGGCAGTAGTTGGCTACATAACCGAGGCTTCCTATGAAAGCAGGGAAAATGGGTATGTCGTCAGATATTCCGCTCACGTTGTTCGTGCTGAGTTGTTTGAGGCTTTGGAGTCAGGTCTTTGGTTGAGGAAGGGCTACGGAGTCAGTATAGGAGGGTCCGGTGTCCCGATCAAAGCAGATGAGGATGGCATGATTTTCGACAATGATTTTACCTTTGACCATCTCGCTATAGTCCATAAACCCGCTTATCAAGAGGCAAACATAGAAAGTGTGAAGAGAGTAAAAATTGCGTCAACATTTAAGTATCACTCAACATCTGACGAGGGACAGAACTTAACGGTGAATACCATGAGTGAAGAAACAAAAACAGACATTGAGAATGATATGGCTGCTCTAGCACAGGAAATGGAGGATCTAAAAGCATCTCTCGTCCTAGCAAACAGCCGGGTCGCTGAGTATGAAGCAGCCGAGGATGCTCGCTCCGAGGAAGAAAGAGTTGCCTTAGTCACTGAGGCATCTGAACTTGGAATGAAGGGTCACGAAGACCTTGGCACTGAGACACTTAGGGGCTTGATTGCATCGTGGGCCGAGGCTCACCCGGAGCCTACTCCTGTTGAGATGGCACCTGTAGCGGAAGCACCTGCTGTCGCTTCAGTGATCCCAACCCCCGGAGAGGAAGAGAGGCCCGTCGTGGCTAACTACCTAAACGGAAAGATCATCGAGACTGACCGTGAAGTTTACGGAAAGGCATGGAACGCTTGGGCAAAAGCATGGAACGCTACCCTAGCACCATCCGAGAAAGAGATGAAAGCACCTTCCTTTAACGATATTAAGGAGATGATTTGAAGATGTATGGAGAAGGCGCAGACCCAAGAAACGCAACACTAAAGACAGGCGAGACAGTAAGTGGACCCGGAATACTATTGGTAAACGATGGGACTACGAACACTGTAGAGACAACCGACGCAACGGATATCTGCATCGGTGTGTCTGCTGGTGACTCGACAAGAGATGTCGATGGGAACCTTCAGACTTCTGCTGGCGCTCTAGTATCATACTACCCACTCGGCGGAGTCCTTATGGTTCAGTCTGCCGGTTCACAGACCTACACAACCGGACTAACCGTTTACGTCGGTGCATCCGGTCAAGCAACCGCAACAGCCGGTTCCAACAAGAAACTCGGACTTTACGTTGGCGAGGGTGCTGCATCTGTCGCTGCTGGAACAATGATCCCTGTTATGACTGCGGGGGCAGCAATAGCCTGATTGGGCGGAGAATAATTTAAGGAGATGATGAAGATGACACAAACGCTAGAACAAATACTAAACGTAGAAGCCGCAGCCGGTCCTTTCGGATCAGGCGATCAAGTCCTTGAGCAAACCCTAAGAGACTTCATCCAACTACAGTCCAACACAATCGCTGTTGGAACTCAGGTTGTTGGAGTAAGATCCGTCCCTTGGATGGACTTCAAGTGGTATACGGGTGCCGGAGGGACTTTCTCATACCCACTAGATGACAACGCTATCGTTGACCCAACCAAGATCGGAACTGAGAACTACTCGGTTCAGTTGCAGAAAGGTCAAGGCCGATGCACTTTCCTCGACTCAGTAAGGCTACGAGGCGAGACTTTTGAGAACATCGACAGGCAGCAGTTGGGTATCATACAGGCTCGTGCTGACACGATTGACAACCACATCCTATCCGCACTACACGCCGGAGCAGGGCAGACACAGGCTGCTACCGCTACCTTCGGCGCTGCTGCTGCTGATGAGGAAGCAGACATCCTTGCTGCTATGGACTTAATCTTTGCTAACGCAAAGGTTTCCGGTGACGAGCCACTCGCTCTAATCCTTCCAGCAGACAAGAGAAGTGCTATGCTAAACACGCAACTATTCGGGAACGTAGTCGAGTCCTTGAGCGACCACCTTGGCCGCATCGCAAGGCTACAAGTCTACTACTCTCGTGACTACGGATCTTCGTCTGCTCTTGGCAACGATGCTCTACTACTAATACCCGGCGCTCAGACTGCTGAATTCTTTACCTACAACGGACCCGGATTCCAAGAGACTGAGTTGACGAGACTACCCGGTGTGGGCTTCGATTGGCTCCTAACCGGATTCATGGGTAGCGTTATCCACGAACACCAAGATGGCGCTTCCTCCGGAACGAGCAACAGGATTTGTAAGATAACAGGCGTAAGGGCTTAAGCGGGGTGATTGCTGATGGCAATTAACCGAAAATTCCAAAACTTCCTCTCGGGAGTTATGCCAAAGGCGGGATCTGTCGCCCCCGGTAGCGGTCTTATACCGTTGGTCTACTGCTTTGAGACTGCGGGAGGCGCTACGGAGAGTGAATCCGTAGTTGTCTCTCGTGCCATTAGAGTCTATGATGCACACGTTATACTGAAGGGTGCTGGAACATCATCGGATGCTTTTCAAATCCTGAATGGATCAAATGCCATAAGTGATTCAGTATCTATCGCATCAGCCGGAGACAAAGACATTGTGAGAATAGGCGAAGTCGATGATGCTTACTACGATGTCGCTGCTGGTGGGACGCTAAAGGTCACAGTGACCGATGGCGGCGGCAGCGATGTCCCTGCATTGAAGATATACGTTTACGCCTATGCTTACGAAGCATAAGGTGATTAGATGGATCTACTAGCACAATACTGCGCTGAACTAGGCCGGGTTTGCCCCGACGAGTTGCCCGAAGTATTGGTAAATGTATCATCTGATTATAAAATCAAAAGGTGGATCGTAAGAAACTGCGATAAACTTCCTGTGGAAGCCCCTAAGAAGCGAAGTGTGAAGAAGGTGAAGAAGGATGAGCCAGCAGAAGAAAAAGCCGACGAAGGCGAAGTTAGCGAGTAAGTTGAAGAAACAAGGAATACCTATTCCTAAGTCTGCTTCGGTTGACGATATGCAGCATAGGCTTGACCATTGGCTTCCCGGCGACGGCTACGTTGTCAGACTTCTTAGGGGAACATCTAGGTATGGGCATCACCCTGTATCTTTGCTTTCTAGCAAAAAGGAAACATATTGGATTCCTAACAGTGCGATGGCACATGACATGATAGAATCAAGAATCTTACTTGTCATGGATCGCACCCCGGAACCTTCACAAGACACTATTTTCTTTGATGTTCCATCAGACTATTCGGAGAGGTATGGAGATGGCAGTCACAACTGATAACATCCGTGATCTTCTAAACAGACCTAGAGGTTTGAATAACGGGACTATCACCGAATATATCACTATAAGAACCGCAGAAGTAAACAAGAAAGCAAGGGTTTCGGGTTTATTTGGGGTGACAGAAAACGCACCTACCGATACACTCAAAGAATCTGCGATTAAGTTTCTAGTTTGTGTAGATTGTCTTAGGGTATTGATAGACACCATACCTGCGGTTGTTCCCGAGAAGGAACAGGGTGTTTCCGATATCAGGTTCAATAGACAATTATCCTCATTTGAAGCGGCAGCAGAAGAAGCATTGGGATTGATAGAGGAAGCAGGTGCAAGTGGGTTTGTAGTTAAGAAGACTGCATCACGTATAAGCGGCACTACGCCAGCAGCATTAGCCGGTTCTTTGGATTCTGAGAACTAGGTGGTATGATTGGCGTATTTCGTTTGGGACGGATCTTCTAGCACCGATGGGACTGTAGCGGCAAATTGGTCCGGTGGATCTGCGCCCCCTAATGACGGCACAGCCGTTCTTACATTTAACAACGCCTCAGATGCAGGGAACGCTTTCGACTTAAATTCAATCAATGGATATTCTATTGCGGGAATACAAATACTATCTACATTTACAAAGACGTTGACAAATGCAAGCACGACTTCTATAACTCTTACAGGGGTAGAAGGTAGTGGCCCAACAAATGTTGCGGGTATATTTGCAGCCGTAGGTGCAAGGTTAGACATCAACGCTGCTCTTACTTTTGTCTTTAGCAACGCTACCTTACAAAGCGTAGATGTCACAGATATTTACTACGGTGTCCAATTCGATTCCGGACAGCATTCGGGTAGCGGTGATGCTTCGATAGATTCTTTCTTTGGTATGTTCTTGGATCAAGACTCAATAGACTTTACTACTTTTGAGTTTCAGATATCCAACAAGACTCTAGGGCTTATCAACGGTGTTTATCCCAATATAAAAATGAACGGAACTAATACTGTGTTGGCACCTAATAATTTTAACACTATAGTTATAACAGATGAAGGCGTAGGGAACTTCTCTAATTTCGATAGAGTAAAGATGGCAGACCTAACGCTCACAGGCACAGATGACAAACTACATCCTGTCATAGTCAGCAGCAATTTTAGGAAGAATGCGATAGACTACGAAAAGGTGTTTGAGATAACAGGTGCTATATCCATAGCATCAGACACATTTGATTGGGGCTACAGCACATTGGAGATAACACCGAAGGATGCTGATGTGACTATTCCTACTTCTAGCGAGACAAGTTATGGCCCTGCTACTTCTTACTTCAATCCTAGATATCACAGGTTAGTTATTAACGATAATAGTTATGTTTGCTTCATGACAAGGGACAGTGTTCTTACTTGTCATGATTTAGATGTAAGGGGAAAATTATACGCCAAGGACACATCCCAAACTGATGAGACTACTGCCAGCGAGATACACGTTAGCGGTTCAGTTTCTATAACAGGTGATTGGAACTTCCAACAGATCAGCGATGGCATATACAGAAGTTTCGGAACTAAGCAAAAGGTCAACGTGGCCCACGGAGGCACAGGACAGCGTTTCTTTACCGATAATTCAGTGATCTTAGGAAACGGGAAGGCTGCTCTTTCTTCATTGGCTATGGGTTCTGCCAACGAGGTATTGAAGGTCAACAGTGGCGGCACAGCATTGGAGTTTGGTGCTGTAAGCGGTGGCGGCGGTGCTGTTTCGGCAGTAGCCAACGGTGCTAACAATCGAGTTGCCACATTTAGCAGCGCAGATGCTTTGAACGGCGAGGCTAACTTGACGTTTGATGGAAGCACCCTCGCTGTGACAGGAGACTTGAATGTAGGTAGCGGTGACTTGTTCGTTGATGACTCTAGTGGTAGGGTGGGAATAGGTATAGGGACAAGCCCAATCAATCTGCTACACGTCAAGGGAGACAATTCGATTACAAATCAAAACAGTGGTGGTGCGGCGAGTATCACGGTAGAGCAAGATGGCACAGGTGATGCCGCTATTAACTTCCTACTAACGGGTGTGCAAAGATACATTGTGGGTATCGACAACAGCGATAGTGATAAATTCAAGATTCAAACAGGAGGCACTTCTCTAAGTTTGGATGCTGGCACAGCAAGACAACCGGGGTTCGCTATGGACACCAATGGTAATGTCGGTATAGGGACTACTAACCCACAAGCCAACCTCCACATAACAAGCGGTGATTCCGGTGATGCAGTTCTCATCCTTGAGGCAGACACGGACAACAACTTGGAGACAGACCAACCTTACATCGTCTTTGAGCAAGATGGTGGTGTGCAAAACTCAGCAGTTGGTTTGACATCAGGGAACAATACCGACAACAACGCATTGATGCTCTCAAACTCAGTTGGATCAAGCGGTGTTCAAGCGGGTATAGTGTTCAAGACAGGAACGACAGATGGCTACACCAACGCTGTCGAAAGAATGAGAATATTACCTGCGGGTGGTATCAAGTTCAACAACGCTTACACCTTCCCCACAGCAGATGGTGGTGCTAACGCAACCCTAACGACAGATGGTAGTGGTTCTATTGCGTTTAGAGATATGACTTACCATCGTAAACCAGCCGTGTTTATGGATAGCGGAAACATCAATGTGACTACCACGGAAGTCACCATACCATTCGATACTGAGGTATTAGACCCTGCTGGCAATGCTTCCCTAGCGACGGGTCTTGGTCAAGATGGGCATATAAGACTCGCTGCTGCTGGTTATTATAAGATTTCATACTCCATACCCATAAATGACGATAGCACTGTGGCTGCTGATAGGACGAGGGTATTCGTGGATATGCAGACATCTAGCAGTAGTGCCTTTTCTTCATTCTCCACTGTCGCCCAATCAAGGGCGCAGGTCTATACTAGGGAGAATTCCGGTGGTTCGGGTCTATCGACAACCTTCATTTACCAACATACCGCCAACGACTACATCAGATTGAGGATAGATGCACAATTAGGAACCGACATATCGACGGAGACTAACGAATCCCAAATCAGCATAGAATACATAGGTCCAGCGTGAAACCACTTAAATATTTAGCAGGGAGTGAAATAATTATGAGAAGAAGTTATTTCGTAGCAAACCATATTATAATATCATTGTTGATGGCGTTTACATTACTATTATCGAAAGAAATAATAATGGATCAAGCCACTACGAAAACATTATTGATGTGCTACGCTAACATAGTATTCATTTGTGTCTTGATACACAATCACGTCACGTTGACAAGGAGTTGAGTCTATGGCCGAGAAAAAAACCTACATCAAGTCTGCACAAAAAAGAAAGGGTAAAATTGTCTATACTCCCCCCGAAAAATCATTCACAGATGTAAACATTGAAGAAACAGATCATGGGTTCAAGATATATCGGTTGAACGAAAGTAGGCCATTTACGGTGATACCACATTCTTCAGTGAGACAAATACTATACAAAAGAGATGATTACAAATGAACAACAGCACAAACGAAACAGTCATGGATTGCGTGGTAGATTGCGTCAGTGGTTCCTCATCCCTACTTGATGAGATAGAGATCATCCTAATTGGTCTTGCTGCCCTAGTAGGTATAGCGGCTTGGGCTTACAGAAGATACAAGGCGTTGTCAGCAGATGGAAGCATCTCCCTCGATGAGATAATTGATTCGATAGATGAAGTAAAAGTAAAAGTTGCTGAAGCAGAAGATGTTGTAAGTGACGTAAAAAAGGCCGCTAAATCAGTAAAAGATAAAGTGGTTAAAGATGAGTGATGTTGAAGTATTGAAAGTCCGTATGGACAACGCAGAAGCGGATATCCGCCGACACGAGATACTCATTGAAAGAATAACAGATGTTCAAGGCGAAATGAAAACAGGTCTTGCCGAAGTAGCCACAGAATTGAAAGTCACAAACGGACTCATAGAAAAAAGCACATCTCTTATGAATAGGATGATAGTAGGCTTGTTCGCCATGCTCGCTTCTGTTCTAGGCGTAGGATCACAGGTGATGTAAATGGTCTACTACTGCACAGTATCAGATGTCGGATCGAGGCTAGGTCTTGATTCTGCACAACGAACCAAGGCAAATTCAAGGATCATAAGTGCCATACGAAGGGCCACCATAGAGATAGATCAAGTCTATCGAGATTACGGAAGAGATGTCCCGAGCAGGGAGACAGGCGAAACAACCTTGAATGGTGCTATAGTAGCAGGTGCAACAACTATAACCCTAACTTCTGCTACTGACTTTGCATCAAGTGGAAACGGAAACGTAGACGGTGATTCATTTGCTTGGTCCGGTAAATCATCAAACGATCTAACAGGAGTCACAGGTATATCATTCGATCACGCAAGCGGCGTGACAGTTCAAGAGGGAGAGTTTGCTCATGTCCTAAGAGAAGTATGTGCTGATTTAGCAGCATCATATTACTTTGAAGATGAAGGACTTTTCCAAACGAATACAACAGAAGGATCAATGAGAGGATCAGTGCTTAGAGATAGAGGAACCATGAATCTTCAACGGCTGGCCCATCTTGGTTCAGTTGATTGAAGGTGTTGATATGGTCACTAAGTTTACGTTCAATGACATCCGGGCTTCTATGGGAAAGGAAACCCGTAGGTATTCCGGTGTTCAAGCATTGAAGGTAAGAGCAGCCATAAAGGAAGGCATGGCACAAGAGACAGAAAAATATGGTAGAAGCATAAGTAGTAAGAGAAAGGGACTTGTCGAAGGCAGTAGTAATGATGTCTCCGAGTTTTACAACAGGGTAGCCTCTCTTCTTACTTCGGGTGTCACACAAGAATCGCAAGACGTTTTGAGAGGGACGGACGAAATAGAAGCGCAAGTAGGATTCTTTGAATATATAACGGAGAAGACAAAGAGTGGCGGTGGTGGAGCAAGTGTTCCCGATTTGTATTTCTTTGGAAAAGGTAGAGGCAAACCACAAAGGACATCAATATTCGCAAAGTCCACTAAAGGAAATCCCCCATTGACTAGGAAACAAAGAAGAGGAACATCTGTATTCAGAAGCCAATTCTCACAAAGCAGGGGCCGATACTTGATACCCAAAGGATATGTCAGCCCTGCATGGAAAGATCATAAGACAGACTTCAACAATTTCATAGTAAAGATAAGGGTAAATATTAGAAAGCAAATAATGAGAGGTTTGGGTGAGTAGATGGCAATAGCAACAAAGACTCAGTATTGGTCGTCCCGAATGAAGGGCGAAGATCCCACATCTCTTAGCGGATCTTTCAACGCAAGTTTCAGTGTATCGGGCGGAGGAACAGCATCGGGTGGCAATTGGGTAATTACCAACGGCACATACTCGATAGCACCCACAGGGACGGCAAACACGCTCGTTGCCGCTTTAGAATACACCACTGCGCCATCTGACGGCACAGTGCTAATGAGGATAGATGATGGTAGCAAGAGGGTAGAAGTTCATTCTACAGGAAACAACACTTCTCTCAAACTCGTAGGGACTACCACGGTCACTATCAGCGACCTTGATTTGGCTAAAGCGGAGGATAATCCAACTACCCTTATTTTGCGTCTTACGCTTACAGGAACGGACGCAAAACTCTACAAGCATGAGATTATCAACGACGACGATGGAACGGCTGTATTCGCTTCTGTG
>FUIF01015111.1_pt1 | contig 15428 bp, 32 predicted proteins | sample 1003461 | NCBI WGS metagenome assembly FUIF01 (sample SAMEA80401918, study PRJEB19352) | marine metagenome | reverse complement strand
TTTTTTCTCATTTTCACCGTAAGCTTCGATTAACAACTCTTCAAAAGTTCTATTAAAAAAATCTCCTGGAAAATTATTTTTAACTTTATCTAAAATATTTTTATTTGATTTGAGTTATAGTTTTCAGATAAAAATTTTCCACTTCCAGGTTTGTTAGGATCTAAAGCTCTGTACATATTAGCATGAAGATTACCAATTGCTTTTCTAATAGTTCCATCATCATAGCCAAGTTCTTTTATAACTTCTTTTTTAGATATTGGACCTTCTTTGTTTAATAGATAATCAAAAAGCTCTGGCTGATTGTATTTAAGTTTTGTTTGTCCTGCTTTTGAAGCTGCTTTTTTTCTCTCCCCGCTGGCACTGTAATTTTTAAATAATTTTGTTTTAGTTATTGGTTCAAGAATTTTTTCTAATTCTTTTATATTATCTTCTGAAAAAGGTCTTGTTACAGTTTTGTATTTTTCTCTGAATGGTGCGCCACTAAAAACCAAAGCCATTACATTTTTACCACCTGAAGTTGGTTTAGATGTAAAACTTATTCCTTTGTCTGCTAAATTATATTTTTTATTTAATTCTTCTGCTTTAGTATCTATTGTTTCTTTAGGAACATCAAACTCTTCAAACATTACCTTATTGGCTTCTTTTAAATCTTTAGGTGCTCTTACTTTATTAGGATTCATGTTTTTATCTTCTAGTGAATCCATTAAAATTTTTTATCTGTTATAGATATTTTTCCATTAGTTGCTTCTTGTATTGTTTCATTTAATTTTCTTACAGTTGCATCTAAATTAATTACTTTCCTTCAGGTAAATCTTTTAAGTAATTTTCAATAAATCTTTTTCTTATTTTTGTAGCAGCGACGCTTCTACCTGAAAGTTCGTCTGGTAATTTAGATAAATCTTCTGGTATTACATCACCTAGAAGAACATCTATTTTATTAGAATCTCCAAAAACATTTGCTAACTTACGTGTTTTTGTTTTTGGATCATATATAGTTTTAACTCTTGCAACGTATAATTCTTTTTTGTTATATAATTTTCTTTGTTCTGGTGTTAAATTTTCAAGTTTTGTTTTTGAAGCTTTTAAAAATTCTGGTGTAACTAATTTTTTAGTATAAGAATTAAATCCTTCACGTGTTCCAAGATCAGTTCCAAAAAAAGCTCCACCACCGATTGCAAAGTTATTTCTGTTGATTGTTGATTGTGCGGGACGAGTGAGATAACTCATCATTTCGTTATACTCGTGGATCTTCATTACATCCCCATTAAATAATTTAGTCCGCCCTCAGCGTTATCTTTTCTACCTTTGAACATTGTAGATCTAATTATGTCTGCGGCTTCTGCTGGAGACTTACCTTGTCTATGTAATTCTAGTGCTTGTTCTAATGTTGAAATAATTTGTGCTTTAGCATCTGGATCTGCATCAACTATTCCTGTTATTATGTCTTCATCTAATCCAGGATATTTTTCTCTTAATTCAAATCGTTCTACCATTTTTGGTGCCATACCGTAAGCTTCGTCAACATCATCTAAAATTTTTTTACCCATTGGTAAGATAGTATCTCTTGGATCTACATCATCAGGTAAATCTACGTAATTAGAAAACTCAACAGGTCTACGCTTCTCTCCTCTTCCTAAACCAAGATTACTTGTTCTAAGTTTATCAAACATATTTTCATTACCACCTAATGCTCTTGTGATCTTAATAGCTTCTAGTGAATCTTCAGCATCTTTTAATGAAGATTGAAAATATCTATAGTTAGGGTGGTTTCTATCAACCATTTCTCTGTTCTTCCTAGCTATCATGTTTGTATATAAAGTTTCCATTTCTGAATAAAACTTATCTCCAGTTTTACTTTGTCGCCGTATATATTTTTGCATCTGGATCAAATAATTTAGGATCTTTTAAAGATGCAGCAAAATCTGTATTTGTAGTAATAGTTCCAATACCTTTCATTTCCATTTTACCTGGTTTAGGTTTAGTCAAATTTTTCATCTACACTTTTTAAAAGTCTTTCACCTTCAGTTGGTAGAGGATTATCTTTGTTGAATCTTTCAAATTCTTCTCTTAACTTTGCAGACTCAGGTTGTTTATTTTATCTGCTGTTGTAATTGCATCGGTACCAAACTTATCCATAATTTTTCTAAATGTAGGTTGTAAAGCCTCGATGCCTGATACAATCTTCCCGACTCTAGGTATTTTCTTAATAAGTTTTTTCTTTGGATCTTCATTACCATCAGAGTAACCAACTCTACCACCTGTAGCAAAACCAGTATCATCTGGGTCAACGTCGTTCTTTTTTAGAAGCTCTTTTAATTCATCATCAGTCATGCCTCCGGGATCAAGCTCATATTTATCTTTTTGTTTTAAACCATAAAGATCTTCTCTTTGTAATATTTTTTGTAATTCTGTGTAATCACCAGCTCTGTTCATTTCATCTGCTAGTTCAGATAAGTCTTGTAAGTTTTCTCTACCAAATACTTTTTCAAAAACTACGATAGGATCCACACCACCTTGATAGCCTTTAGCGATTGCATCTCTTTCAGCTTCATCAGGTATTGTAATTTTACCTTCGTCTAATAATCTTCTTAAAATATCTCTAGCAGCCGTTCTTGTCATACCTGTGTTAGGATCCAATGGACCTTTTGGTCTGTATGGATTAGTTGATAAGTAATTCATAATCTCATCAGCTGTTCCTTTTTGTCTAATGATGCCTTGTGATGGAATTGAAAATTCTATTCCCTCTGTCTCATCAATAAGTTTTCCAAGTCCTGCTCTTTGACTTGGAGACTCATCAACAATTTTACCTGATTTACTCATGCCAGGCTTGAAGCTTACATCGTCAATAATTTGAGCTTCCATAGGTTCTCTTCTAGTTTGTTCCAAGGTGCCTGATTCCTGCTTCCGGAACAATTGATTAATACGAGCTAACATCAAATCAGAAACTTCACCAAACTCTTGTTTAGCAAAATTTATAATACCTTCTTTACTGACACCTCTGTTAATTAGATTAGTTGCAGCATCGAAGAATGTTTTTATTGCTCCTATTCTTCCTGGTAGTTTAAATTTTTTAGGTAATTTTTTATCGTCTTCGTCCATTAATAATATGTCCTCTGTTTCTGTGGCAGTGGTTCATCAGCAGCATCTTCAGGATGCTCAATAAACCCACCTTGTCTGAATCTCATAACAGCTTGGGTCATACTATCGACCAAGTCATCATGATCTCCAAACGGAAACGCTGCGCATTCCTCAATAACTTCTTGTGCAAACTCCATTTCTTTAGGGGCCCATATTCGACCACTCTCAAAAAGCGGAGAAACAGCGTTCACCCTCGTATGTTTGTCGTTACCTTTTGAGGGTGAGAAATTTATAACAGGTATCCCCATTTTACGCAACTCATAAGTTAAAGGTAGACCAGATGCTTTAGACTCAATGATTACGGTCTCAGGGTTCCAGTAGCCATATTGCTCTAACGCAATACGTCTTAGTTCAGGAAACTCGTATCTACCTTTGACGGAATCGACTAAAATTAAATGCTGACCAGAATCTTCATTAGGTGTAAAGACACCCCATGTGGTGATTGCAGAAAAGTCTGCGGTTTGTTTTTTCATGAAGGCTGTATCATAAGACTGTATGACATGCTCCAGGGGTGGTAAATCATCTTTCTCCCACGGTTGCCACCATTCTCTTTTAATCAAAGATCCTTCTTCAGCTGTTGGGTTTTGCATATATTGTGCATTCCACTTTGAACCAGGAATCGAGGCTTTAACTCCTTCTAAATCCTTAATGCTCCAGTATTCAGGCCACAGGGGTTTACCTGATGGTAGTATGGCTGGGAACTCAATCACTTCCCATTGATCAGCTTTAGGTTCTTTTTGTGCAGATATTAATCTACCAGCTAAATCTTTTTCGTTCCAACGAGTCATTACAATAACAATTGTTCCACCAGGCTGAAGACGTTGACGTGGCCCTGATGTATACCACTCATAAGTTCTTTCCAATGCTTGTGCATTCATAGCATCTTGTTCAGTGTGCGGGTCATCAATGATTAGAAGATCGGCACCACGTCCTGTGATTGCGGATCCAACACCAGCAGCATAATATTCACCACCTTGTTGTGTTTCCCATTTACCTGCAGCTTGACTATCTTCTTTCAATCTTGTTTTAAAAACTTCTTTGTATTCTGGTGAGTCCATCAAAGCTTTTGCTTTACGACCAAACCTTACAGATAATTCAGTTGTGTTAGTTGATTGAATAATTTTAATTTTGGATTTCTACCTACCATCCATGCAGGCAATAAGTATGAAGCAAATTCAGATTTTGTATGTCTAGGTGCCATATTGATGATAACACGTTTTACTTTACCATCTGCAATATCATTAAATTTTTTTGCTACCTCCTTGTGGTGGGACCCCTCTACAAAATCAGGCCAAACATGTTTTACAAAACTCATAAAATCGTTCCTGATATGGGACTCTTTTTTCTTCTGACCATATTGGTTCATGAGCAAAGAGAACTCACGTCTTACGTCAGCTGGCAACTTTTCAAAATTTTTTAATTTTTCTTTGTCTAGGTTCATTTTCGTTCGCAAAGTATTTCTTGGTTACATATTTATAAAACCTAGCATAAATGTCAAATACTGGGACCCCTTTTTGTGTCAGGGTGTATTACTTATATAAAAAAGTTGGAAAATCGAGGGAGCCCTGGTACCTCTATTGAGGTACCAGGTTGAAAGGCTAAGAAGCCCAACGCTTGAGGGCGTCTTTTTTATAAGGATAGCAGGACCTACAACAAAGTCTTTCCTACCTGTTATAAAATTGTCATTGTCAAATGTAGCACGCCACAACGTTGTAGCCTCTGGGTTTAATGGTAGACCCATCATCTTACCCTCTTCATTTACAATTAAATAATCACCGTTTGGAAACTCAATACCTTGAACCATGCCACCTACAAAAGATTGAGCCGACTCTAGGTCCGGCTCATCTTTCTGATCTGTGATTATTTTGAACTCAACAGCTGTTGTATTTACTGCCATAATGCTGACCTCACTACTTCGCCGTTTGTGGCTTTGTTTAATGCCTCAAGATACTCGGTTTCTGTCATCTTGAGTATGTCAATACAAAACATGTGTTTGTTAGCTTGTAGCCCTGGCGTCTTTAAATAGTTTGGAACTTGGTCCAATAACTCTTGACGCTTTGAGCCGCCTGGTAAGTACTCTGGTTTGATTGTTTTATTTTTCATATTTGCCTTTCTGTTATGGGATAATCCTATAACATTTAGCTAGCGTTGTCAACCTTTGTAATTGTTGTTTCTGTCCAAGTATGGTTGGGGTCCCAATGACTAGTAACAACTGTTTTCTTTGGGTTCTCGATCGGTGTTTCAAGAGCCTCGGTCCTCGGTGCAATGGCAATGATCTCATTGATATATGTATTTGCAAACACGTTATAACAATGTTGGCTACAAAAATAATTATACATATTTTGTGAGTCATATATTTTTATTTTCCTTGTTCTCAACACCTTATTCCCTTTGGTTCCTCGAACTCTATCAACTGTACTTTGTTCATGGCAAGTTGGTCCATGACACCATGCGTAATCACTCATGATTAGGTAGCCCCCCAAACATAATTGTTACACCACCAAACATCAAAAGAATTCCAACAACATAATGCGATGAATGTATAATTGTAATCAAAGACAAAAATGCTAGTAGAAATCCTACTAGCACCATTGTCAATCTAAAAAAGATTTCCATTATAGATACCTCATTGTGAACTGTCCTGTACAAGTTCTATAACCATCAGCAGTCTTGTCCCAATAGTTTATGCAAGTCGTTCCTTTCTTTGATACCCACTCTTTACACTTGTCGTTGAATACTCCCAATCTTGTGATCAACTTCTGATCTTTGTTTGAGTAGTATGTAATATAAAAGTCTTTATTTTTTATCATTTTTGCCTTTCTGTTAATGGGATTACCCTATAGGATAATCCCATATATGTCAATCCTTAATTCATGGATTGTTGCATTTGTTGTTTTGCAAACGCAATTTTTTCTTCTCTAGTCATAACCTTTTTATCTTCCAATAAACTTGCCAAATTATCAGGGCTATAAATAGATAATGCTAAACTAGAACTCTCGTTCATCATACTTTCATTTAACACAACACCAACTTTGTCAGCTAATGCTTTTGCTTGGTCAAAAGTACGATAAGATTTTAAACCTAATCTTAAAGTTTTCATCTTACCTTGAACATAAGAATATAATTGCTCATGTGCCTTGATTACATCTTCTGCTGATTGTTTATACATCTTAAAAAAGTTGTGAGTATTTTCATCAACTTTATAATTTCTTGAATGACAATAACTTGAACCAATAGTCCAAAGTTTAAAATCATTTTCCCACTCGTCTTTATGGTATGACGCACTTTTTGTTGCGTCATTTCTTGAATGAGAATAACCCAAATAACTATTGACTGCAGTTTCGTCATTATAATATTTTGGATTTCTTTTTGAGTAGTCGCCATCAATCGCAATATGAAAGTCAGGATTTAATCCTTTAGCTTTCAATTCATCACGATAATAGGCTCTCGCAAACGATCTGCCCATATCAAATCTAATATGGATTTCGTTATTTGTTTCGTACTCATGTCCATCACTATCAGTTTCCATAGTAGGTCTTTGAATATAGAAACAGTTGTCCTCGTACAACTCGCCACCTGATCTGCCATACTTATTAATCATACCTCTAATAGTATCAATATCTTCTTGTGGTTGATGGTATCTTACTACTTTCTCAATCATCTCTTTTGCTTTTACTCTCATTGAGTTGTAGTTTTCTTTTGCCTCAATCAATTTGTCTTTTACTTTATCTTCGTAAAAGTTTTGAAATTGATCTGCAATAACTTTTCGCTTTTCTGCGTTAAGTGTTATCTTTTTTCTTTAGTCATATATTTACCTTTCATTAAATTAAATTTGTAATAACACTTGACAATTCCATTGTCAAGGACTATATAGGATATATCTAATTTATCGCTGAATTAGATACAACCATAGGTTGTCATGCACATACGGATCTCCTGCTGTCACACCTTCCGCTGTGGAACGTCTTCAGCAGGGCTGATCCCTGGTCCATTGCACCGGCAGTTGCGCCGGCGTGGAGTGATGGACCTAACTAACATACCCCTGACAAGGTAGTGGCCCATTGGTCTTGGATGCGATGCGCGGCAGCGTTAGGAATAATCCCGGGTGAGACCTACCGGGAGCCACAAGCTTCAAGCGGCAAGCTTCAAGCGGCAAGCAACAAGCAGCTTGACAAAGTAGAATTTTATATATAGGATGTTCCTATATAAACAAGAAAGGCAAAAATGAATAAAGAAAAAACAATAGACACTTACAGCATGTTAGGTAAGGAAATCAAAAATACAAAGCAGCAATGGATCAACAGGTGGTCCGATTGTACTGTTAGCTCATTAGCTGGACTTATGCCAATTAATGAATATAAATCTTTAAAAGAAAGAATTATAAATCTAGCTGGTGAAGATTTTGAAAGAAGGTTTGAAAATGAAAACAAGTGAAGCATTGAAAATAGTAGGAGGCCTGAGTAAACCTTCAAAGATGCCTGGATGGGCCTATGGTTTACCTGCTGCAGAGTGTAAGACTGGCGGAAAATTAAAACTAATACCTAATTCAGTATGCAGTGGTTGTTATGCAGACAAAGGTTGTTATGTGTTCCCGGTAGTACAAGCAGCGCAATATAGAAGGCTGGAGGCTATACGCTCACCGCTATGGGTTGGAGCTATGTCTCTTCTTATCAATTCAAAAAAATCAAAAGAATTCCGATGGCACGATTCAGGCGACGTCCAGGACGAGGAACACCTGCTAAAAATATTTGCAGTGTGTAAACTTACACCTGAGACCAAGCACTGGATGCCAACGCGGGAAGCGTGGGTCAAGTCATTTTTGCCTTTATGTCCGGATAATTTAATTATTAGATTTTCAGGACAATTAATTGACCAGGGGCCAGTGAAGAGCTGGCCGCACACGTCGACGGTATCAACTAATCCTGAGCTGGTGACATGTCCAGCACCTGATCAAAATAATGAATGCAAAGACTGCAGAGCATGCTGGAATAAATCTATAAATAATATATGCTACAGCAAACACTAATGGAATTTAAACACCCGAAATATTATGCTGAGCTCGAACGGATCCGGAAGCAATGCTTCAAGGACCAAGCTTCAAGCAACAAGCCTCAAGCATCAGATAAGCTGGTCACTCCAAGGAGTGACCAATTGGAAGCCTCAAGCGACAAGCCACAAGCATCAAGCAGCAAGCGTAAATAATGATTGACATGTGGGATAATATAGGATATATTGTATTCAGGACTGCAGCGGGAGACCCTGCAGTAATCGGTAATGGAAACGGTCCTCTATGGGACCAGCTCAATGCGAGCCCTCCGAGATCCTGGCGGCAATTGCATCGTAAAAATGTCCAGAGGGGATGTGACCTGGAGCTGCCAGGGTTATGGTCTTATTCTTTTTTTAGTGTGATCCTTGGCGCAAGACCTGAAGCAGCAAGCTTCTGGAAGTAAGAGCAGCAAGCCTCAAGCCCCGAGCGACAAGCCTCAAGCTTCAAGCCGCAAGCGACAAGCTCCCTGATTCTTGAACCCTCATAAAGTTTTGGCACCTTGCTTCTGGCATCAAGAACCAAGATAAAAGTATTGTTAGGATGTCGTACATGAAACGATATTTGATGTGGTGAGAATTTTATACGGTTGGAGAGTGCTACCTTTAATTCTACAGTGAAAAAGTGACCGCTGCTATTATAGCCCAATAAATCAGGAGTCCCCCATGAAGCGCTATTTTCCAAGCGTGTAAATGATAATTTGCAATTATTTTTAGTAACGAACGTTTTAATTTCATGCCAAAATTTAGTCTCCGATTTCACTACAACAGGCTATTCGATTTTCTTCAAAACTTTACCCATATTCCATGTTTCGGCTTTGACAGTAAAGACTAGTCGGTGTGTTTCTCTATGACCAATTAATTTATTTTCTAACATTTGTAAAGATGTAATGTCATAATATTTACCGTACAGGTAAACAAACTTGTACTCTCGCTTCTTGCGCTGCTGGTGATACCAACATCTTATCTAAAACTTGTCTTAATAATTTTCCTTGCATAACTTTTTATTTTCATAGACGCCTCGATAACTAACAAAAAGGCTAAAAGAAACGAGACGCCTACGATCAAAGAGCGATGCTGCTGCTAATGCAAAAGCAACATCTACTTGATTTATATCAATGTTGTAGTAAAAAGTAAAGTATGGGATTGCCAAAAAATTATCTGAACAGCAAATGAAATTTGCATACGAACTTGTAACAAATGAAGGTAGAAAGACAGCTACAGAATGTGCTATCGATGCTGGTTTTTCAAAAGACTCAGCTAGATCATATGCAAGTAAATTACAGAATCCAAAACTATATCCACTTGTAGTTAAACACATTGGAGAACTAAGAGAAGAATGGCAAAAGAAATATGAAGTCACTTATGAAAAACATATTTCAGAATTAGGTAAGATCAGACAACAGGCATTAAAGAAAGGTGCATGGTCAGCTGCGGTGAATGCTGAAGTTGCGAGAGGAAAAGCTGCGGGTCTGTATATCGAGCAGAAGATAATACGGACAGGTAAACTAGAAGATTTAACAACAGAAGAGCTAGAGCAAAGAATGAAACAAATAATGGATGACTACAGTCCAATACTTGAAGGCGTTGAAGTTCAAGAACTAAAAGACAAAGTATTAAACTCGCCAAAAAATGTATCAGAATCTGACCCGTCAAAGTCAAACTAATCATTCTCCTTTTTATCTAAATCATTTTTTAACATTTCAACTACCCAAGGATTATCTCTAAATACTCCCATCATAACATTAGTAATTTGATTGACTACAGCTTCTTCATGTTCATCTTTTTCTAATGGAGCTTTTTCTGGTTTAATCCTGCAACCTGCACTGCAGCATGCATTATTTCATGTATAATTGTATTTGCTCTTTCTTGACCACATAAATCATGTTGTATACTAATAGTGTTTTGTCTGTAATCATATTCACCAAAACAATCTGTCATTAACCATTTTTTATATTCTGGTCTTACATATTTAATTTTTATATCTTTATATCCAACCCTTACGTTGTTAGGTAATCCTTTTACTTCAACTTCAATAGGTCTTACATTTTTAAAATGTTTTGTTTTTTTTCTCTTCATTAGTATTATTTTTTATATTTTTATATTTTTTAAATCCACATAAATGTTTTGAAAGGTCTAGGGATTTTGTAACAGCTGTAACACCCCTGTAACACCCCTCTGTGACAGTATTTTGACCTAAAAGTGTTGATATATCTATATAATTTAATTCTGTCACACTGTAACACCTTTTTTCACAACTAAAAAAATATTTTTTTATTTTATATTTTATATTTCTATATATCCCCATGATCCCTGATGCCTGAACCCTGCATTTTGTAATATAAATCAACCCTTTTTAACCATTCCCACTGTAACACCTGGTACTCTTTTGGTGTTACAAAAAACCTCTGAAAGATCAAATCAGGGCTGCACATTAGAATCACTCCAGAGTTTATGGCTGTACCATAAACATAGTTGTGGGCCATGCCATAGGCTGCTAACTGTAAGAAGTAGTCTTGTATCCACTCCCTTCTTTTAGGCTTGTTAGTCTGCTTGAAATCCCCTATAATCTGTGCCCCATTATAAACACCCACTAAATCTGTCGCTCCAGCATACAATCCAGGATAATAAACAGTCACTTCCGTACCCCATACTTCGTCCATATTATCCCTTAAATCCTCTTCCCATATCTTTTTGGCCATCAACCCTGCCTTTTGTCCAACATCGCTTAAATCAGCGTGTCTATGGCCCGTTAAATAGCCTTCTAGAATCCTATGCATGATTGTACCACGTTCTGCAGAACTATCTCTAATACGTTCTGCCTCAATTTTGCCAACTTTCTGCTGCCATTCGGCCAACTTTCGTTTCTTTTCTTCTGATTGAGTTTGTGATAGAATTGTTGTTACAGATGGTAACTTCATGTTATCTACATCGTAGTGTCTTTGACCCATGACTATGCTTCTAACTGACGATGGGTAGTCGAATTGTTTATTCCATTTCATAATTTAATTTATTATTTTTTTAAGGTTATGTATTGATAATAAAGGCTGTAGATTTGTGTAATGAAAACATTTTTTCTGTTGTTCAATATCCATTAAATCAAAAGAAGAACAAGGTATGATATGATCTATTTGCCATGTTTTAAAATTTTTATTGTATATACCATGATTTTTCCAATTCATCCAATTTTCAAATTTTGACTCTAAATATTTTTTAAAAAAGGAATAGAACATCCCAGTAAATCAACAGTTTTTGTGTTTTTAACTTCTCTTTTCAAAGCCACTCTAATTCTATTAGAAATAACACTTCTTAATTTAAAATTATTATTAGTCTGATATCTTTGTTTTTGTTGAGCAAATATTTTTTTCTTATTATTTTCATAATGTTTTTTTTGATACCCAGCTATTTTTTCTGGATTTTTTAATCTGTAAGCATCATATTTTAACTTTAAACTTTCTTTATTTTCTTTCCAATATTTTCTTCTCCATTCTTTTGCCCATGCATCCATTTTTTCTTTATTTTTAAGGTAATAATTTCTAGTTTGTTTTAATCTTTTTTCTTTATTTTTATTGTAAATATTTTTATTTTTTGGTTAATACTATCTTTGTTTAATATATAATAATGAGCATTTGCATGTTTATAACAACAATATTTTTGTCTAGAACTAGTTATAATAAATTGTGTATTACAATATGGACAATTGCTAATAGTGCCTAATTTAACTTTCATGTTTTTTATTTTCCAAATCTTTTTATAACCTAAATAAAAATGCAAAGCACATTTTTTAGACTCTTCAAGATGCTTTTTCGCTGATGCACATTGATCTAGCCAATAACGTAATCTTTCACGATTATTCTTTTCTCGCATTTCATCTAATCTTTTTTCTTTTGTTATTTTTTCTTTTACCTCGTCTTGTGCTCTTACATGTTTTTTTATCTTTCTAAGATAAGGGGTTACTTTTTGCATGGCAGGTTTTAATTTACAAACTAAAACAGCTTCCCAATATCTCCTTCTATTCACATCACTACAAGATTTTAATATCCTACATTTATCCCAATCACCCGCAGATTGTTCTTGTCTAAAAGGTCTACCATTTTGAATATTATAAGTTTCACCTATATACATCAAATCATCTTTGTAGTATCTCAAATAAATTACAGGTTCTTGTTGATTCAAATAAATTTTAGACATCAATCTATTCCCATCGGTAACTTTCTTCCAGACACTCTATACTCATCTAGGCTTACAACATTGTCTGGATTGTTTTCATAATGCTTTAAAATTTGATTGACCTTATCTAACTTAACATGTGCAAACGGCCATATGACTCTACATACAAACAATGCATCACGATAACAACAACGCCATCTCCATTGAGGCTTGTTGCCTGGTTTAACTTTTCTTGGTCCAACTGTACCACAACCTAAAACTTCATGTAGCCAGTACAATACAGACTTATCTGTCATTGCTATTTCCATACGAATGACCCAAGTATTGTGTATAGGCTTACCGGGTCGATCGTGTCTTTTACGTCTGGTTCGTTTGTAGTAGATACTACCTTCGCCATCAAAGAGTCCTGCAATATATGCTCTGTCTACTTCATGCATTAGAATTTAAATGATTGTAGTATGTTTATTTTTCTTCCGAGTCAGCAATCTTCTGAAGTTTCTGATCAACTTCATCAATAAACTTCGTATGTTCACCAATGCCTACAGGATTATTCAAGATTATATTTATCTCTGCGTGCATCTCTGCGATTGTCGCTTCGTATCTCTTTTCTAAAGCTTCGATTATACCTCTTTTCATACCAGCTTGTATCCCTTCCATTTTGTTTGCACCATAAGTAGTGCCTTATTTTATTTTGTAATCTCTCGACTCATTAAAATCCATTTCTGTCCTCAATCTTTTTGAACTCTTCTTCGGATAATTCAACAAAGTCTTTTATAGGTCTATCTTCATAGTCCTTTGGTCCTCTACTGATTTTATCAATAGTCTGTTGTAACTCTTGAACATTTTCTTGTAATGATTTTATCAAAGCACCTGCTTTTCTACATTGAATACTGTAGATAAGCTTTTTGTTTTAACAACATCTCCATTTCATTCGATAACTTCCAGAATTGTTGATCCTGTAAGATTGCATTTTCTCTAAAATGTTTTCTTTCGTTATGAATTGAGTTTTTCGATTTGTTCTCTGACATCTTCTATTTCTCCTTCTGATTTACATTGTGGACATTGCACAACTATTTGTTCTTGTTTCTGTGGCCAAGTTACTTCCTTAATGACTTTTATATACCCATTGCCTTTGCATCTGGGACATATCCTCTTCTTCATTTTCTTTCCTCTTTTGTTTAAAGTATTTCTTAACTTTTTCTCTAATATACTCATGATCAAAACCTGCATACGTACATACAAGTTTGAAATCAGCATTAGGTTCAGTAAAATAAGATTGTGCTAGTTTAGCCCCACCACTACGTGAAATACCATAATTTCTATTTTTGTGATGTAGACCTAGCGCATCTTCTAAAGCAACGATTAAAACGTTTCTCCAAAGACTCTTCATTGGATCACGTTGCTCTCCGTAAGGACTAACGGCCTTTGGAAATATGCTTTGTAAGTTTACCATTTAACTTTTTCACTTTCTCATCAACGATTACTTTCACTGTTTGTGCTCTGGATAGGGTGACCCCTGGTGCCAGATTCTTGGCTATCTTGCCAATCTTATCGTAGGTGTCGTGCGATACTGCAAGACTCCGGTATTTATTTATATCTGTCATATACTTTCCTTTGTTTAAGTATCTAACTATATAGGATAATTATATTTTTTGTCAATAGGTATTTGTTTTAAAATTTTATACCATTCGTCCCTGTATTTAGGGTCTTTAGTTCTGGTCCAGTTATTAGCAGCTTTATCTGCCTTGACGGTTATATTTCTTAAAACTGCGCTTCTCGGATTTGTTTTTGCTCTTCTTGTGTACACGTGGCCTCTTTCTAGGTTTTGGTCTTGGAGTGAAAAACTTAAAACTCTTCTTAGCCATATCTCTCCTTCAACCATTTTTTATCAGACTCATCTAGTTTTAAATATCTAATTGAGCCATTGATATGTTGCTTGGTGTCTGCTCCACAGTTCGTGCATCTGTAATAATCTGTAACAACTGCAACCATGATAGCTTCTTCACCGCATTCTTCGCAGTGACCATTTACAGTATCAATCTTAGTTAAAAAAATTTAATTTTATTTTAGACAACTTGCCCATCCTTCCATTTCATCTCTGGAAGGCCTTCAGTATATTTCTTTCCATCAAATGTTAACACTTGCTTTCTGTTCGCACCATTCTCATTGTAAGACACGTGAATCCACCCCGCTGCTGGATCGTTTGGATCAAAGTACTCCATGATCAACTGGTCAAAATCTACGTTGTTTTGTAGCCAGTAGGCTGTTTTAATGTTGGGTATACCATTTATTTCTAGGTCAACCGCCTGCCCTTTCGCATGCTGAGAAGTCTTTTTAGATCCTATTGCTTCACATAAAGCTTCACTACGATAGCCGCTGGTAATGATTACCGGTTTGTCTGCCCATGCACGTAATGGTTCTAAAATCTCATAACAAAGATCACCTAAATTTTTTATCTCACCTGCTCCTGGTGTATTGTCAATGCCCCTACGTTGAGCCGTCATTGACTTGGTCATCTCTTTAAGACTGAAATGTTTTGAAAGTTGCATTTTAATTTGTGGCTAGTGGATTACCGCTTGAGATTCTTAGTTCTTCTATTCTGTTTTTTAGAAGCTCTATTTCTTTTTTGTTGATTAACATAGTTGTGTGACCATGTTCGTTTTGGCCAACTAACTGTTCTTCTATACCTTTAATCTTTTGTTCAAGAACAGCAATAGCTGCAGAGTGATCTACAGATTCTTGTGCTTCTAGTGCATCAAGTTTAGTCATGACTTCACCATATTTTACAAAGCCACCACCGATTGCTGCAATGACACCAAGTAAAGCTGCTACACCTGCTAACTGATTTTTAATCTTATCCATTTCGTAATACCTCTAACTCATTTATCAAATTTTGACGTTCTTGTAAAACCCTATTCAACTGTTGTTTTTGTATAAAAATTGGGTCATTTTGTTTATATTCAACTAAATCTTGTGTGTAGATAACTCTATTGTCCTGGATATTTAATTGATCTTCGTATATAATTCTCGGCTCATAGAAAGGAATATTATATGCGTCCAGAGGATTATCTCCTGCC
>FUIF01023735.1_pt1 | contig 15485 bp, 18 predicted proteins | sample 1003461 | NCBI WGS metagenome assembly FUIF01 (sample SAMEA80401918, study PRJEB19352) | marine metagenome | reverse complement strand
ATGCGTGCATGGGCGCGCTCTGTCGTCGTCGCTGTCACCGGTGTGCCGCCGACGCTGCTCGGATTGCAAAGCGCCAACTATGCTACGGCAGAAATGGAGCGCCGATCCTTCATCAGCGACACGCTGACACCGCTCGCTGCGCTACTCGATGACGCGCTAACCGACCTCGCGCGACGGCTTGGCTTTGCTGATGTGCGGATACGGCATGTCCTACCAGAAATGCAGGACGGCCGCACAGACAGACTGCAGCGCGTCGCGTTGCACATCGCGCACGGCATGAGCCCGGCCGACGCCTATCGGTTTGAGGGTTTCGACGACGCGCCAGAGGTCGCCGATTTTGGCATCGACCCAGCAACGCCCGGCGCACCGCAGGACGCGCCGCAGGTTGATGACGAAGCGCGCGACGACGTGCGCGCACAAGCCGCGGCCGTTGCCGAAATGCTGACGGATCAAGAGCCAGACGACGACGACGACATTTTGACCGAGGTGGGCGCGCTGCTTGATTTGCTCGGTCCGTTGCTGGACGATCAATGAGCGGGCATGCCGGCTGCCCGTTGCACGCGCCGCGCATCGAGCTGCGCAGCGAGGGCGGGCCGATCCCAAGCCGATACGACGACATCGATCTCACAGCAACGCAACGCATGCAGACTGCAGCCAGGAGAGGCAAGGCGCTACGGCGCAAGCACCGGCGAGGAGGCACCGACAAAGGGCGCCGGATGGCAAACCGCATCATCAGCGGCCAGCGCATCCACCCAGATAACGTGCGCGACATGTTCTCGTTTTTTGAACGGTTTGCGGCAGAGGCGCAGCGCCAGCGCGGCACAGAGCGGTGGAACGTGTCGAGCGATGACGTTGGAGCGCTGCGCATCGCCTGGGATCTGTGGGGCGGAGACAGCGGACGCGCATGGGCTCGACGCAAGCGCAACCAACTGGACGCAGCCGACAAGCGCAAGCGCAGGCATCACCATCACTGCGGGCCGGTGCAGCGGATGGTTCGAACCAGTGCAGACACCTTGCCAGGCGTCTACTGGCGACGCTGGCTCGACTCGGTACAGCGACCGACCGAGCGGCAGATCCGCGCGCAGTGGCGCAGTGGCAAGAGCGGCATCTTTCCGCAGCAGGTCGCACGGTACAACGACCGCATCGCGAGGGTGCTCGGTGGCACTCGCTCCATCTCTCGCAGCATCAGCGACGAGGAACTGCGCGCGATCTTGATGGATGACGTCGAGATGGCGATCGTGCAGGAGCAGTTCCAGGCGCAGACCATTGAGCGAGGTGTGCGCAGGGCCTATGCGGTGGTCGCGCGCCTGCTGATGGAGGAATCCGAATTTGACCCGACGCTCGATCCGACCTACCAGATCATCGCGCAGATGATCGCGGATGTGCAGCAGGTCACGAAGGATCGAGTCGCAAAGGTCGTGCGCGCTGGGCTGGCTGACGGCGTCGCGGTTGGGGAGCTACAACGCACGTTGATTCGCGATCACGCATTCTCGCCTGCGCGAGCACTGACCATCGCGCGCACCGAAACTGCGCGCACCGTGTCGCAGGGTCAAGAGATGGCATTCAACCAGGCAGCGAACATCGGCGTCGTGTTTGAAAAGGAGTGGGTCACCAGTCAGGATGACGCAGTGCGCGAGTCTCACAAAGAGCTAGACGGCGAACGCGTGCAACCAGGCCAGCCATTCGATACGATCTCGGGTGCGTCTGGCGAGGGGCCTGGTCTATTCTTCGACCCTGCCGAGGACATCAACTGCCGGTGCGTCGTTCGCCCGGTCAACATCAGGGGCTAGCTATGAGCAGCGCATCCGCACCAATCTTCATCACATCGACGCCTGCTGATACGATCCGCCGCTGGATCGGAGAGGCTACCCGCGAGGGGCTGCAGGACTACCTGGTCGCGCGCATGGCTGAGTCTGTCGGTGGCACGACGGATGACGTGTACGCGGTCGCGCGTGGATCTGTCCCGCACCTTGACCAACTGCTCGATCCAGATCTGGTGCAGCGCCTGGCAGGCTCGGTCGGTGAGTCGCCATTCTCCCTGTCGTACAGAACCGTCCTGCGGTACGACCTCGGTGGGATGCCGATGGACGAAGAGGAAGAGGAACGGGGAGACAAGGACGAAGAAAAGCGTCCGACCTACCGCTTCGTGATGAGCGACGCAGCACCAGACCGGGCAGACGACATCGTCGAACAGACCTGGGATCTGTCTGAGTTCAAGTCCAACCCGGTCGCGCCATACAATCACGATTACTCCGCGCCTCCGGTCGGCAAGTGGACGAACGTGCGTGCGACCGGTGGCGTGCTTCGCGGCACCTTGATCCCGACGCCCGTGGCTAGCTACCCACTGTCTCAGACCGTCGCAGCACTTTTGGAGCAGGGCGTACTCCGCACGGTCTCGGTCGGATTCCGACCGGCAGCAGTCATCGCGCGTGCCTCGTTGCCAGAAGAAGACACCCGGTATTCCACGAGGGGCGCAGTCTACGTCCGGCCTCGCCTGCTCGAAGCCTCGGTGACTCCGATGCCGATGAACCCTCGCGCAGCACTCGCGCGCAGCTACGTCGCGCAGGCATCGACCGCAGAACAGCCGACCGGCCTGCCGTACAAACCGCAGCCTGCCGGCAAACCAAATTTCCCTTGGTCTTGACTTTCCATCTCGCTCGTGTTCCGTGATAGAACATGAGTGCGCCCATGCTGGGCACTTCACCACAACCGGAGCACACACCATGCCCCAGACCCAAGCCGAGTGGCAGGCCTTCGCGGCCACCACTGCACAAAAGGCCCAGCAACTTGCCGAAAAGGTAGATGCAGGCGCCCGTTCCACCAACGAGCAGACCGAGCAGATCGCGCGGATGGCTGACGACCTGCGCACCGTGCGTCAGGAACTGGCCGAGAGCAAGGCTCGCAACCACGACCCGCTCGCTACCGTTGGCGGTTCCGATCGCGAACTCGTGCAGCGCTTCGTCGACACCGATGGTCGCGTGTTCCTCCGCGGTCACGACTCCGACGATCCCTCGCTTTTCCGCTCCGATAGCAATGGCCTGCTGGCTGCCCGTCCGCTCAACGACGCGCACCGCAACCTGATCGAGGCCTGCGAATCGCTCTACGTCGTCAGCGTGGCACGCCACGGTCGCGACGCCTTCGATCATCGGGGCCAAGGCTACCGCGCTGAAGTCGTGCGGAAAGAGACCAAGGCGTGGAACCGCGTTCAGCGCGCCTGGTCGAAGATGCCTGCTCCGATCCGCAAGGCATGGGACGACCAGAACGGCAGCGGTGGCGAGTTCATCCCGACTCCGTTGCTAGCTAGCCCACTGTGGCAGGTCCAAGAGTACGACCCCGATGGCTTCATCGGTCTCTTCGACAGCCTGACCATCCAGTCGGAATCCGTCGAGCTTCCAGTCGGTACCGCGTACCCCGTGCCGTACAAGGGCGGTGGAGCTACTGGCGACAACCCTGCTGCACTCAGCAAGGGCTCGGTCTCTACAAATAAGCTCACCCTCACTGCATCCCCGATGTACACGATGGTCCTGATTCACGAGGACGCAGCCAGTGACTCCATCGTCGCTGCCTTCCCGTTCATCCGTGATGCCATCTCGCGCAGCCTTGCGATGGGCCTTCGTCTCTGCCTGATGAACGGCGACACCGCCGCGACTCACCAGGACACCATCGCTAGCTGGGACACCCGTGGCTACTTCGGTGCCGTGGACGCTGGCAGCATCGACTACCGGCGCACCTTCCAGGGCCTGCGCTCCATCGCACTTGACGACAGCAATGCAGTAAACCGGTCGACGCACTCGCTCGCGACCTTGTTCGCTGACATCAACGCAGTCGGTGGACCTCGCAGCGTGCCTGGCGACATGCCGATCATCACGAGTCCCGAAGGCTACCTGAAGAACTTTGTCGGCTTGTCTGGCATCGTCAGCGCCAACGACTATGGCAACCGCGCGCCAATCGCCTCTGGCGAAGTGGGCAGCATCGCAGGTCACCCGATCATCATGACCGACGCGATGACCTCCGACCTCAACGCATCCGGCGTCTATGACAACGTGACCAAGACCAAGACTGGCTACGTCGTCCTGAACCGCCGCATGTTCCGTCGCGTCCTTCGTGCCGGTGCCAGCGTCTCCCTCCAGAATGACATCACCGTCGCTGGAACCTACATGCGCGCCCGCCAGCGGGTTGGATTCAAGGATCTGACCAAGTCCGGCGACAAGGGTGTCCGCTATGCCTACAACATGAGCGTTTGAGGTTTACCATGAGCAAAGACAACGAACTCTACACCTCGGTCGTCCAGCTTCCCACCGGGGTAGCTACCGCAGGCACTGCTGGCGACATCTACGTCATCAACCGTCTCGGCGGAAAGGCGCAGGTCACCAATGTCGACTTCATCCCTGAAGCCGCCATCACTGCAAACGACAGCAACAATGTCACCTTCACGGTCACCGTCGGGGGCGTCTCTCTCGGGACGATCGTGACGTCGACTGGCGGGACCGGCGACTGCGTCGCAGGCACCAACGAGCCGATCGCACTTTCTGGAGCAGGGTCCAACCTTGCAGCAGAGGCGGGCTGGTCAAGGTGGCTCTGACGAAGGCTGGATCTGGCGTCGCAGTCAAGGGCGTCTGCGCTGTCACCTGCAACGGGTGCGCGCTACCTGATGGTCTTTGATCGCGCCATTCGAGGCACTGTCTCGACTCCTGCTGTCCCGCTCTGCGAGATAGCCAGGAGGGCGCAGTCACTGATCGAGCGGATCGATTCTGGTTCGCTCGATCGGAACCTCTCTGCGTTGCGGGTTTGCGAATCGCAGACCCTGCGACGCTCAGAGGTGCTTGACGCCATCGACCAACGGTCTCGCGATTTGCTCAGGGGTGAATGATGGCGCTAGCTACCGCAGCGCAGGTGCGAGCACTTGCACCGTCGCTCTCGTCCGCAGACGACTCGACCATCACGACGCTTCTAGCTCGGATCGATGCAGCCTTCGCCCGGTACTGCCTCCATCCACAACCGGACTCCGGCGCGCAGACCATGGAGGCGGCTACCTACACCGTCTTTCCTGGTCGCTACGATCTTGGCCTCGAAGATGATGCCAACGTCGCAGTGCTCCCTACTCCTCCGATCCTCTCAATCACATCGGTGCACGTAGATCCAGAACAGGACTATGGCGATGATACGCTGCTCGCTGCGAGCGAGTACGTCAAGAACGAACGGCGCATCGAGCTACTGGTAGACGCGACGCACTCCTGGTCGCTAGCTCACCGCGCAAACAAAGTGGTCGTGTCTGCAGGGCACACGATCGCAAACCATCCGACGCTGACTGATGCAGCCATCGTGCAGTGCATTCACGTCATCGGCAACACGTCTGCAGCAGGGTCGACCAGCACGCAGACCCGCGCAGGCTCTCGGTCTGTTTCTCCGCTGTCGCTGCTGCCTGAAGTCCGCGAGATGCTGACGGACTATCGACTCGCGGTTCCCTGATGGAACGACTGTCCGTCGAGGAATGGGAGCGTCGCTGCGAGAATGCAGGACCGCGCCTGGCACGGGTACTCCAACGCAGGGCGACCGCGCTGGCGCTGAAGATGCAGTCACGCGCAGTCGGAAACGCGACGAAGAACCCACGGTCGAGGACCGGCGCACTCCGGCGCAGCATCGCAGGCCGGGTAGTCCAGACCGGTCGCACGCTAGCTAGAGTCGAGGGCGTATCTTCACAGGTTGAGACCAGCGGTCGCGCCATGCAGGGTGCGCCGCTGTCGGTGTTTCTGTCGGCAGGCGGTCGCACTGGCGGAAAGAATCTGATTTATGCGCGCATTCAAGACGAAGGCGATACCGTCCGGCCTGTCAATCGGCAGTGGCTGGCTATCCCTGACGGCAGTGTCAAGACGCCTGCTGGTGTGTCTCGGTACGCATCTCCGCGCGACTACCCGCGACCGCTCTGGTTCCACGTCATCCGCGAGGGCACTGGTCGATCAGCGCTGGCAGTGCTGCTGGAACGGGTAGGCGGAAAGAACGTCGGTCGATGGTGGCTGAAGAAGGAAGTCGAGATCAAGCCGACTGGGTACGCGCGCAAGGCGTGGCTAGCTACCCGTCGCGAGGTGCCGCGGACACTCGATGACGCAGTTAGGGTGGCGATGGACGCACCAGGCAGCATCACCGGAGAGGCGCGATGACCACCACGAACCGCAACACGATTGCGAGCGCGCTGTCGGCGGTGCTGTCTGGGATCAATGGATCTGGCAGCTACACCTATGATCTCAGCGGAACGGGTCAGGTGGAGCAGCTAGATCTAGCCGGTCCTCCGATCTCGCGGGTCCGACCATACGTCGCGTTCTACCTCGGAGGTCGGCAGGATGTGCGAGGCGGTCAGGGCGCAGACCTCTCGCAGTACGGGCAGACCTTGTCGATCGATCTGCTCGGAGTCGTCACCGGAGGGTCGCAGCCTGGCACGGCGGTAGCTGCAGCAAACAATCTAGAAGCCGACATCATCCTCGCGCTACACTCATCTCGCAACCTGGGTGCAGCAGCAGTGCATGACCTCTCGGTCGATACCGAGATCGTGACTGGCCCAGAGGTCGACGGTCGCAGTCGCGATGCCTACGTCGCGATGACCCTGCAGCTTTTCTGGTCGAGGACTTAGCATGTCGTGGTTCAACGCAAATTCGCAGTGGCGCGCACCAGTCACGGTCAACAATATCGGAGGCGCGTCGACCATCGACGTCGCCATCACGATTCCGTCTGACTGGGGCGCATTCTGGTCGAACGTCGCGACGAATGGCCATGACATCAAGGTCTGCGATTCGGATGGGACGACCCTGCTGACTTGGTCGCGTGACACGTGGGACCACGCAGCGCGCAGTGCGATCCTCGAAGTCAACGACTGGACTCCTGACAGCGCAGACGCGACGGTGATCCTGTATCTGTACTGGGGCGAGTCCAGCCCGACCGACACTGCCTCATCGTTCACAGTGAGCAGCGCCAAGATCGGAACGGTCCTCGCGTGCAGACCCGCGCCTGGTTCAGTCATCATCCGCGCCGAATCACCACCGGTCGGTGAGGATGTGCCGCGCAGTCGGTACGCCTGGCCACCGGGGCAGTCAGGCTGGATCGGGTTCGATGTGACCGAGCACCTCAAACGGCAGGCGGTGCCTCTCAACGGCAGCGCAGATCTAGAGACCATCGCCTTCGTCACCGTAGCTACCCGCAACGACGGCAGTGCGTTCAACTCAGGAAATACGCCAGCCAACACGCGCTGCTCGGAATACGATGGGCGCACAATCGTCTACATGTGGGTCACCGGCAGCGTCAACGATGCCGACTATATTGACGAGATCACTGTCACCACTTCATACTCACGCGTGCTGCTGTTCCCCGCACTGCGCATCGCTCAAACTGCCGAGGAGACCTGACCATGGCCGCTGTTTTGTTGGGCAGAAATGCCGCTGTAGGAATTGGATTCGAGTCGACCGAAGGCACCGCAGTCGCTGCAGCGCTGTTCGCGCGCCTTGCTTCGCTCAGTCTCAACGTCGCGAGCACTCGCACCAGGATCGATGACCTCGCTCTCGGGACGACTAGCTACCTGAAGGCACGGTATCTAGAGCAGGTCGAGGTCTCCGGATCTCTCGAAGTGATCTGCTACTACGAAGGCGGGGCGTTGACTTCGTTTCTGCAGGCCTGCGTCGGTGGCACTTGGTCGACCACGGGATCGGGACCGTACACGCACGTCTTGAACCCTGGCGCAGAGCCGCCATCGATCACACTGCGGACCGCGCGTGACACGCTTTCTAGCTCCGGCGCGCTGCAGCGTGGAGACGTCATTGCAGGTGCTCGGGTCACATCCGCGACGCTGTCTGCTGAGACTCCAGGCCTCATGCGCTTGTCGATGAACTTTGTGGCGATGTCTAGCACGCCAGGCGCTGCACCGACGCCATCGCTGTCTGCACACGAGAACCCGGTCATCTACCACCAGGCAAATCGCTGGCAGTGGAACTCCGTGGACTACACGCCGCGCTCCATCTCGCTTGAACTAGAGAACGCAGTCGAGGGCCTGCGCGGGTTTGGATCGTCGAGCCTCACAGGCGCTGCAGTCACTGGCATACGGAACGCGCGACTCAGCGTGACCCGGTACAAGACCAACGACAACTGGGCTGATGCTCAGACCGCAGGCACTGAGAGCGACGGCGACATCACGTTTACCGACGGAACCGATCAGTTCCGAATTAATCTGTTCAACGCGCTGGTGCCTGAAGCGGTCGTCATTGCTGCGCAGAGCGTTGGTCTCAACGAGGAGACTGCGATCTTCGAACCGCGCGACGATGGCACCGATCCTCCGGTGCAGTTCGTGGTCGTCAACGACGATAGTTCTGCGCTGGCTTCCTGATGCCGATCGACTTCGCAGCACTGACCGAGCCGACCTGGGTGGAGACTGACGGTCTCGGAACCCGGTTTGACTTTGGGTGCGATCCTCTCGCGCCTGCTGACTTTGACGCCCATGCCTCAACGCTGTTCGGGCTGGTTGCTGGGCTCAACGGTGACGACAAGCCATCGCGCGAGCCAGTGACGGCAGACCTGCAGCACCTGCAGATCATCGCCTGCTTGACCGTCTCGCAAATGCGTCAGCCAGATTGTGAGCCAGAGCCAGTGATCCTCGTGCTAGCGAAGGCAGACGAGAACATCGAGGTCGATCCCAAGCGGGTCTGGGTCGGTCGACTGCCGCTGCATGATGTCGGGACCATCGCAGGAGTCGGAATCGGTAGCTACGCAGAGGCGGCTGCGCGTGCACTACGATTTCGCGAAAGATCCAAGGCTGCTGCATCAACTGGACGAGATGGCGAGACGGTACGGACAGACTCCGAGCCGGTGGGTCGTGCGACCGGATGAAGATCCGATCCTCGCGCAATGGCTCGATCTGCTACTCTCTCGATTGTGCGCAGGTGCTGGTGCTGAGACCCAGCGCCAATGGCTGCAGCGAAACGGCGACAACTGCATGTGGGTGATGCCCGCGCCAGGGAGCTAGCAAAATGGCAGACGGCACCGTCGAATACCTGATCAGGTTGACCGACCGCACCAAGGCTGGCACCCGGTCAGCGGTCGACGGTTCGCGCAAGCTTGAAAATCAGACCAAGCAGACTGCGCGCGCGGTCGATCACCTCGGTGATGAATCCGTCCAGACTGGTCGCCAGATCACAACGATGAACCGCCGATCGAAGACTGCGACCGGTGGCCTGCGCGGCATGGCGACAGGTCTGCGCGGCGCGCTCGGTGGTGTGTCTGGCCTGGCAGGTGGGGTGGCTGGTCTCGCTGTCGCTATGGGTGGGACCATGCTGCTCGGGTCGATCACGTCTGCAATCGGTGGGCTCAAAGCGTTTGGGCAGCAGATCGCAGACCTCCGAAACGACATCAGCGACGCCTCGACCCGATCTGGCATCGCGACCGACACGCTGCAGGGACTGCGCCTGGCAGCAGAGGGATCGGGCCTGTCGTTTTCTGCGTTGACGTCGAGCTTGGATCAATTTGGTCGCAGGCTGACTGCCGCTGCGGAGGGAGGCAACGCGACTGCAGATGCCTTCGAGACGCTGGGTGTGACAGTGCGCGATGACCTGACGGGGGAACTGCGCGACGGTGATGAGGTATTCCGCGAGACGCTAGAAGCGCTCAACGCGATGGAGACAGGCGCGCTCCGTTCGTCGCTAGCTATGGATACTCTTGGTAGGTCTGGCGGAAAACTGCTGCAGGCTTTGAGCGGAACGCAACTGCAGGCCTTCGTCGCACTGGCAGAAGAATTTGGTGTCAAGGTCGGACCGAAGGCGGCAGCAGAGGCTGGCAAGTGGCAGCGCGCGACGGCAGAACTTGAAACCGTGATGGCAGGGCTGAAGGGCGAAGTCTTCGACATGGTCGGAGGCACTGACGCGCTATTCGCAGCCACCGAGGCTATGATTCTCGGCTTTGAATTTGCGAAGGGTGCGATCAAGGGATTCGCTGACGGCATGGACAACGCAGTGAACCGGATGCTCGCGCCATTCGAGAGCCTGGTCAACTCGCTGACGTTCCTCCTGACGTCGCTAGAGCAGATCGGCAATGGCGACTTCACTGGTGGCCTGTTCACAATGCGAGTCGCGCTCGATGAGCTAAAACGCGCAGCAACCGAGACGCCCGCAGCGATCGGCAGCGTGCTGACAGGCGGCATTATTGAGGCTGGGTTCACTGCTGGTTTCGAAGGCGCGAAGGCAGCAGACACGACGGGCATGGATCGAGTCAAGCGTCTGCGCCAACTGCGAGCCGACATCCTCTCAGGTGGCGTCACGCCTGACCCGCAGACGAGAAGAGACGACGAGGACGACGAAGACGAGTCTGCAGCACGGCAGCGTCCCGGTCGATCGGACCTCGCAGCAATCGCAGCAGCAGCAGCAGGCGGTCCCACGCTGGTCGGTCGCGCTGGTGGGCTGCTTGGACCGACTCAGGAAGAGATCGCAGCAGCCAGGAGGGCGCGCCTGTTCGAAGGCGCGCAGACGGGCATCGCAGTCGGGACGCAGGTGCTCGGAGGCGATGCAGGCGGTGCGATTTCCTCCATCGCAGGTGCGACCGGCAGAGCGGGACTTGGTGTCGCAGGCGCTGCCGTCTCGGGTCTGCAGTTCATTGGTGAGCAGGGCGTCAAGGGCATCAAGGAGTCGCTGAAGGGCCTGCAGGCTGGACTGCTTACTGCCATCGAGGCGCTGCCAGAGCTGATCGGTCAAGTGCTCCCAAACTTTGCGATCTCGCTGATCCAGAACCTCATCCCAGCGCTCATCGAGGCGGCACCGCAGATTTTCTTCGCGTTGCTTGTCGAGCTACCGGTCGCGATTGCCAAGGCTCTCGGTGAGGTGCTGCGCGAGATCTTCAAAGGTGACGAGGAGCAGCGCGGAGCACGCATCGGCGCAGTGCTCGGTGGCGTAGCTGGGTTCGTCTTGACTGCTGGTAATCCTCTCGGAGCAGCAGCAGGCGCAGGCGGTGGTGCAGCGGTTGGAGCAGCGGCGCAGGACATTTTCAGCGGTCGCCAGAGCCGATCGTCTAGCTCAGCACGCACGGCTACCAACGGTCAGGCTGCGGTCGCGAGAGAGTCGGATCGCCTCGCGATGATGTCGACCAGGCCACGCAGGTCGCAGGCCCTCGTGCGGTCCAACCCGTTTGACGATCTAGCTAGACAATACGATGCCCAATATGGCACGTACGGTCGCGCCTCCTCTACCACCATCAGGCCTGCATCATGAGCGCAACGACGATTAGCTGGTACCCGATGGGGACTGGGAATCTGGAGACCATCACGATTCCAGACTTCATCTCTGACCTGCAGGACGAAGATCCAGAGGTCAACGCAGCGACTGCCGAGACGATCGCAGGCGGCATGACTCGGCAACTCTACGGAGACTGGCGACGGGTCGTGTTGATCCGTCAGCACCTCCGACCAGACGTGACCAACGAGGCCATCGCCATCCGTGGTCTCCGGTCGCTGCAGTCGCACCTGCTCGCAGGCTACTCGGTCGGCATTGCGGTCGGCAGTCGTGCTGCGTTCGGTAGCTACACCGTTGCGGGCGCGTCGCGAGGCGTCAACGTCATCGGCATCCCGGCAAACAAGTATGCGCCCTGGGATGCCTCGGCGTCGATCGTCTCCGGTGACGAGGTAGTCATTCAGTCACCGAGTCCAGGCGGCGCGCGCGAGGTGCACAAGGTGCAATCCATCACGGCGATCGGGTCGACGTTCCTGGTGCAGCTTTCTCGCAACCTGCGGTACGACCATCCAGGGATGCTGCTGTGCAGACGGCGCACTTTCTACCCGCACCTGAAGCTGCCAGACGACCAACTTGACAACCCAATCATCACGTCTTCCTCGCGCGGTCGCACCTTCGATCTGCGTCTAGAACTGCGAGAGGACATGGCGGAGGCCTGGTCGCTCGGTCAGTCTGGCGACGCGCTGGCAGGGTCAGTCGGTCAGGCTCGGACGACCATCGACCGGTTCAGCCAACTCGGCAGGCTATACTGATGCCCTGGTCTGCGACATTCATCGCAGCGCTCGGTCGCACCGCTGCCTGCGCCTACACGCTGCGCAAAATGCCTGCGTTCACCCTCGTGCCTGGTCGACCGACGCAGCTAGCTAGATCCGATCAGGCCTCGACCGGTCTGGTCGCACTGTCGCCAGGCGCACCGCTCGCGCTGTCGTCGCAGTCGCTGTCGATTCCCAGTCTGGATGTCAGTCAGTCGCAGTGGCGTGTCGCGGTCGCTGGGATCGATGCTGGTCAGTGGGCAGTCGACGCCCTGCCGCGAGGCGCCGCCTGCGAGGTCCATCTGCGTCTGTTCGGTGCGGGCATGGGTCAGCGCATCATCGCAGGTCAGGCGCGCGACGTGTCTGGAGTCGGTCCGCAGTCGCTGGTGTCAGGATGGGGACCGCTCGCACTCGTGATCAGCCGACCGGAGGCAGCCGTCTCGCCAGGCACTGCGAACAGCGGGAACGACTCAGGGCTGTTCTTCGACTGCTCCGAAGACAGCGCGAGGACTGGCACGCTAGCTGCGCCGTTCAACTTTGGATCGCACACGACGCTTCAACTGACTGCGTCCCCTACGATGCAGCGCGAGACCGGCAAGGATGGAGCGGTGCTGGTGACTCCGAGCGGAGGCGGTAGCCCATACATCCTGACGTACTCTGGAGTCTCAGGGAACAACTTGACAGGAGTGTCGACCGCAGCGCAGTTCAACACGACTGGCTCCAACGCATCTGCAGGTGACAAAGTCCAAGAGGTCTGCTGGATCGAACGGCATCCAGTCGACATGGCACTGCGCATCCTGGTGTCGACTGGCACCGGCACCAACGGCATCTACGACACGCTGCCGAAGGCATGGGGGCTCGCGGTTCCTGAGTCGCTGATCGATGTAGCTGGATTCACTCAGACGGCAGGTCGACTCAACGGCACAATCTCATCAGGGTCGTACATCGTGCACACGGTGAGCACGACTCCGCAGGGGCCTGCCCTGCAGTGGCTGCAGACTGAACTGCAGCGCTACGGTCTGTGGCTGTGCACGCGCCAGGGTGACATTTCGATCCGGCCTGCGCTCGACTACTGGAGGCATACGCCACCGCTCGTGATGCAGCTAGACGCGACCAACATCCTTGCAGCCGGACTGCCTGACCGGAGCAACTACGATCCGAGCAACGGCGTCGAGGCGCGATACTTCACAGTCGCAGGAGAAAACGTAGCTACAGACTGGTTCATTCTTTCAGAGGCGCCAGACACGAGACCGATGATCGCGACAATCGCTGACAGCCCAATCGTGCAAGCGTACCCCAACGTCTACCAGAACCAGCAGAAGATCAATGAGTCGATCGCCAGGCGCGCGGGACCGTGGCACACCAGGATCTGCGTCGTGGTTGATGTGCTAGCTACGCTGGAGGCTGCGCAGCTATGCGTCGGTGACTGGGTCGACCTCAACCATGCTGGAGTCTGGGACCGCACGACGATGGGTCGCAGCACAAGCGTCACCAGCACTGGTGCGATCTTGCGACCGGCCATGGTCACGTCGATTTCTTGCGACTGGTCAGCCGGGACCGTCTCACTGCGTCTGCACATCCTGCCCGAAGCGTGATACCCTCCAAAAAACAGCAGAGGAGGCCCCATGGCTGTCTCGAAAACCATCCACGTTGACGCCAACGGTCACCAACTGCACCGCCTGCGCTGCACGTTTTCGAGTGCGAGCGGGACCACCGTGCAAGAGCTGCTGGTCGATGAGCACCTGCCTGCTGCCTGCGTGCTGTCTCAGGTGCACACCTACGCGGTCAGCGGAAGCTGCACGAACTACCGCACCGACATCCACGAGGCGGTAGCTAGTCAGAGCACAGTCCCTGCGAACTCCGCGATGCTGTACCAGGCTGCGTCAACCGCGAAAGCCGATCAGGCGAACAGCGCGCGCATCGGTGGGATGGTCACGCTCGATGCAGGTCGGTCGTTGTATGTGCGTCTGGTCCCTGATGGGTCGTCTGACAACGCAGGCACCGTGGACGTCTACGTGCTGCCGATCGTCGGAGGGCAGTGATGGCGTACCCGAGCGCACCAGCGTACCCATCGACTCCGAACACTGCCAGCGGCGGTGGCGGTGGCGGTGCGTCTGGCGGCGTCTGGGAAAGCCTCGCAGACCTCGATCTGACAGACGTGACCACGGAAAGTGCGCAGACGAGCGGCACGGTCACCCTGCAATTTGAGAGCAGCGACGCCACCCTATCGCAGACAGTCACTCGCTACTCCAGTGCGAACGGCAGCGTGACAGCCACCAACGGAACTGGCCTGCTGTGCGATGGCGGAACCGGATCGGGTACGGTCACGGCGTCATGGGACATTGACGCGCTGCTCGCTAGCTACACGCGGGCAGATGTGTCGTCGTACATCTACGCGGTCCACGTGGTCATCACGTCTCTGGTCTACCCGAATGCAGGATCTTCGCAGGCGTTCATTGGGGTCAATAAAGGCAACAATAACAGCCATAACGGCGGAGAGGCGCGCGGCATATACCTAAAAGACAACAACGACGGCACCAACGAGGATGTGCGCGTGCGCAGCAACACGTCGAACAGCAGCGTGCTTGCGACTACAGCAATCAAGACATCGCGGGTCATCACCTCGATCGTCCTGTCTGGCGCGATTGTTGAGGTGATGGACACTTCAGGCACTACGCCACCAACCCCGCTGCCAGGCGGTTCTGGCACCATAACAGTGGGCGGAGATTCTGTAGGCCTAAACGACTCAACGCCAATCTACCAAGGGGATGGCCTCAACGCCTACCTCGGAGTCGGTGAGCGGGCAGACTGCACCGTGACTCGCATCCTGGTCCAGAGGTACAAATGAGCGACGCACTCAGGCTGGTCGAAATCGCATACGCAGACGATGGGTCTGCGCTCGCGCACATCGAGGCGACTGCACCGCTAGCTACCGCTTCGATGCAGCTAGTCCCGGCAGACGATCTGGAGGTCGGCATGATCGTCACGGGCGTCGACTCCGCGACCGTTGCGCAGGTCCGCGCAGACATTCTCGCGCGCATCGCTGCAGGGCAGACCGGTGTGCTGAAGTCGCATCTAGATCAACTCGGCCTGACGGCAGCGACGCTGGCCTGGAGCCAGTCTGATGGATGAGACCACCTTGCTCACCCTCGCCACTGGCCCGACCTCATCGCTACTTCTGCTGCTGACGATCGGTCTCGCACTGTGGCGATTCCTCCAGAATACCATAATCCCAGCCTGCACGCGCTGGGTTGACTCCCATCTTGCCCAAGTGGATCGACTCATCGACGAACACGGCAAGGATCGAGAGGCGTGGCTGGAGAGCATGAGGGACTGCAAAGAGCAGGGCGAACGGATCGAGCGCAAGGTTGGTGGGCTGTACGCCAAGCTTGACCGGTCTGCATGATGCACATCGCGATCATCCCAGGTCACGGACACCGCAGCAGAAGTGGCCAGTACCGCTGGGATCCTGGCGCGACGTCAG
>FUIF01026405.1_pt1 | contig 15497 bp, 12 predicted proteins | sample 1003461 | NCBI WGS metagenome assembly FUIF01 (sample SAMEA80401918, study PRJEB19352) | marine metagenome | reverse complement strand
AGGTAAACCATGGCTACTAATCTCACTAGTACAACATTTTTAAGCGAATACAATGATGATTTCAGAGATAGTGATCATTATCATCGTGTTCTGTTTAATAACGGAAGAGCACTACAGGCACGTGAACTAACACAGTCTCAGTCTATTATCCAACAAGAACTGAGTAGACTTTCTAAGTTCATTGTTAATGAAGGTGCTATTTTCAATAATAGTGGTAACTTAGCCTCTGGTGTTAATGCATTCTCATATACTTATCTTAAGGTTAACTCTTTACCTGTTGGCTATGCTCAACTAAAAGGCACTGAGATAAATGATGGAGATCTATTTGCAATAGTAAAGGAAGTTCTTCCTGCTGAAGGTAGTGATCCTGATACCATATTTGTAAAAATGACAAAAGGTCAATCTGGTGGAGCCTCTACAGCAACTAATACTACCGTGTCTAAACCTTTTGTTGCAGGTACAACCCTTACTACAAGTTTAGGTAATATTACTATTCAGTCTGTCAATGATGCTGTTGGGAAAGCATCTATTGCTGAAGTTCCTCAGTTTGACACGTTTGCCGCCAATCACCTAGTTATGGTTGAGTCTCAGACATTAGTTCTTTCAAAATATTCTCCTGATTTCACAGGAGTTATAGGATTTAAAGTGACTGAAGATATTGTCACTACTGCAGATAATATTGCACTTTTTGATAACTCAGGAAGTACTCCTAACTTAACATCTCCTGGTGCAGATCGTCTTAGAATTGTTTTAACTTTGACAACGAAAGATACCATTGTTGCCAGTGATACATTTTATGAAGTCTATAGAGTTCGTAACGGACAAGTTTCTCTTGTAAAAACACCTGATAAAATCCTATCTAAGATAGGAAATCTTATTGACGCAAGAACCTTTTCTCAAACAGGTAACTTTATTGAACAAAGTTCTTCAGGTGAGTTTGACTTAACTATAGAAAAAGATAGTGACGATGACTTCTTAAGTTTTAAAGTATCAGGCGGTACTGCATTTGTTAACGGATCACGTGTTGAAAGAGATTTCAATTTACCCATTCGTGTAGCAAAACCTAGAAGTCTTACTTCAGATCTTAAAGTAAAGACTACCGAAAAGGTTGGCGCTAATATTGGTAACTATGTTGTTGCAGATAGTGCTTATGGATTGGTTGGATATATTGAAGATGTCACTGAAGTAAACCTTTATACTGCTGTAGATAGAGGTGGTAGTAATATTGGTACTGCACGTGTAAGAGGCTTATATACAGCACAGTCTGATTATCGTATTCATTTATTTGATATACAGTTGACAAATCCTTCTGCTAACGGTATTGGTGATATTAGAAGTATTGGTGTTAATGCTACTAACTATGCTAACTTAAAAGCTATTCAGAATAGATATGATGTTTATAATAAAGAAGAAAATAATCTTTTATTTAGACTTCCTAATTCCAGAGTTCAAGAAGTATCATCTGTGACAGCAGTTATTGGTACTGTATATACAACAAACAAAACAGCATCAACTGTGGTAATCAACGCAGGTTCTGATACTTTCACAGAAACTGATGATTGGATTTATCAGGTAGACGGTGATGGAGAGTTGACTACTCCAACTGTGGTATTAAGTGGAGGCAATACACAAGCAACAATCTCTGGACCTGATAATGGTACAGGGCATGTGATTGCATATCAGAATAAAACTCTTGTTCGTAAGAATAAATCTCTGAAGCCTAGTACGGCTGCAAATGATTGGGAATCTGAAACTATTGCCTTAAGTAGTGGCGTGTTTACTCTTGCCAAAGCTGACATTTTTAGATTTTATAAAATCACTGATGCAACAACAAATGAGGATATTACTTACAAGTTTGTTTTAGATAATGGTCAGAGAGATAACTTTTATGGCCCAGGAAAAGGAACTTTAAAATCAGGAGTTGCTGTACCTGCAGGTAATGTAACAGTACAATACAAATATTTTGAGCATAGCACACCTTCAGGAACAGGATATTTTGCAGGTGCTGCATCGTATGGTGATGTTACCTTTAGCGAAATTCCAAAATATACTACAACATTGAATGAAACTATTCACTTAGCAGATGTGATTGATATGAGACCTTTGCAAAATCCTGCAAATGAAACCTTCTCTGGTGGTATCGCACGTATTGAGGATCTTCCTAAAAATCAATCAACGCTTTCAGTAGGAACTGCGAAGTACTGGTTGCCACGAAATGACGTACTGACATTAACTTCTTCGGGAACGTTAGGTTATCATCAGGGTGCTTCTTCATATGAAATGGAAATGCCTACAGGAATACCTAGAAAAGACATGGCTCTTTATAATATTTCGTTAAATCCATTTACGTTCAATGAAGAAGATTTAAAATGTAACACGATATGACAATCGTGGATTTAAGATGGAAGACTTACGTGATCTAGAGAACAGAATTTCTAATGTTGAAAGAATATCAACACTTACTTTATTAGAAGCACAGCTTGCTAGTTTAGAAGTGTATGATCCTAATGACGCCACATTCATTAGACAGACTGAAGGTATCACAGGAGATAATTTTGACGCTGTGTTACAATCAGATTGGTCTAATGATGATTATAGAGCAACATTACAAAACGATGCACAACAACTTCTTCCATTATATTTTAATAAATCTATCGGATTAACGTATGATTCTGATTTATCTCTAAACACTTGTGTGATAAAAGGTAATAATATTTGGCCTACATATACTGAAGTTGTTGCAGACTTTGGACAAGAAGAGGCTACAGGAGTAGTACCAGTTAATCAGTTCGATATTCCTCAAAGTATTGGTTCTGCAGAACTAACACCTGATGGAGATTATTGGACTAATAAACGTGTTGTTGATAAATCATATTCATCACAATCTAACTCATCGTTGTTGCCTGATGGTACAACCGAAATAAGTTCTCAAGGTACTATTACAATAAGTACTGGCGCAGCATATTAGAAAATAAGGTAAAGAAATGCCATATAGACAGGTAAAAAGATCAGGTACTAGAAACGTTACAAAATCGAGAGATATTGTAAAACAGGATAGGCTTGGATATACTGAAATAGAGATACATAGACCCAAAATATTCTTTTTTGAGTTTCAAGGCATGCGTCCAAATATACCTCATTGGATATTTTATGGCAACAAACAAGTGACTAGATATTGCAACACTTCGTACAGTCTATCTGATTATACTGATGCTGCTAGAACTTCTTCAATCAAAGAACCAGGAGACTCCTATGTTACCGCAACAGGGTTCCCTGCTGATTTAGGTGGTGCAACGAATGGTGGTGGAGATAATGCTTTAACTAGCTCTGCAGATGGTTCCATAAAAGGATTCTTTTATCTTCAATCTAATGCAGATTTAAACTGGCCTATTAACACTGACGGTACAAACTTTTCGGCATTAGATGTTTCTGTGCTAAACAGGAATGAAGCACTATCATATGCTGCAGCAAAGTTTTATTCTCAAGGTCAGTATGAGGATTGGTACGAGTATACTACAACTGAAGAAGTTCAGGTGAGTGAAAATTATTCGTATTTTGAAAGTGTTTACTACGCTGATAATGATGGTGGTGGGAGTTCATCCAATGACAATAGTAGTAGTTGGACATCTTTACAAGTTGCCTCTAGAACTGTATGGAAGCCAAAAGCATCAACACTTGCGGCTACAGTATCTGCCATGACTACTTCAAACAGTTTCAAAGGCAGTTTTGATGCAGATGGTTGGGGAGAATAGATTATGACAGGTATTTTACAACTAACAGAGCAAAAATCTCCCACAGCACAAACCTTTGTCGTTGACGAAGCAAGCGTGTTGACGGGTATCGGAATATTCTTTCATTCTGCAGATCCCAATCTTCCTATAACCTTAGAGCTTAGACCAACAACTGAAGGTGGACAACCTTCAGCTAAGAGATATGTCCCGGGAAGTAGAGTAGTAGCAACTGCTGCACAGATTGGGGCCAAGGCAGCAACTGCATTTTCGGCTGCAACAGAATATAAGTTTCAGTTTACCTCTCCAATATATGTTCCTAGAAATACTTTATTAGCAGTCTGTATATACAGTTCTGCCACAGGAGATTCTTATAAAGTATATTTCGGTGAAAATGGAGAGTTCTTATTTGGAACCACAACTGCTAGATATAACTCAGGTGTTAATGTTTCAAGAGGCTCTTTGTATGCATCATCTAACGGAACCACGTGGGAAGGCGATAACTCAAAGGATTTAACATTTAAAGTTTATAAAGCACAGTTCGATACGACAACAACTGCTACAGCAAAACTTCAAGTGAATGTTCCTGGTAAGAAAAAACTTACAGAAAGTTTAATTCAAAATCAACTTGCTGATTATGTTTATGATCCCCTGAGGTTTACAGCAGGAGATTCTGATCTTTCAGTTCTTCATCCTGCACATGGATTTAGAGTAGGTGATGTTGTTACTCTGAGTACAGATGCTACAGGGTTTGATTCATCTTCAACAGTAAATGGAGTTAAGGGTAGTAGTATTCTTGGACAAAGAACTATTACTGCAGCAGATCCTTTTGGATATACATTCAAAATGGATTCAGGTAATGCAACATCCTCTATTAGAGCGGGTGGTACAGGAGTGTATGCTACAGAGCAAAATGAAATAGATGAGTTTATGCTTAATGTGCAATACTCATCACCTGTCGGTACTGCCATAAACGCTACTGGTAACTTTACAACAATAGGCGATTGGCAAGACGCAGACACAGGATATGATGCTCTTACAAATCAAAGAGCTAGTTTACAAAATCCTACATTGCTTACTGAACCTGCTGTTATTGCTGCAAGAGCACAAGAGGTTGGAAAACTTAGTGGAAATGCCTCAACACTAATGACCATTAATATGAATACCAATGATGCTAACGTAGCACCTTACTTTAATGTTAATAATACTAGACTAGAAACACTTTCTTATTTTATTGATCATCAACAAGATAGTGCATTGGCGGGTGGCACTAGAACAGATAGAAACTATATTACAACTGTTCCGTATGTTCCTGAAACTGCAGCTAATGGTGGCACAAACGCAAGTAAGCACATTAGTATTCCTTACACACTATCAAACTCATCTACTTCTATTGTGGCTTTAGTTGATGCGGTTAGACCTATAGGGGCTGACTTTGATGTGTGGTTTAGAACAAGCTTAAGTTCTTCAGGAGACAGATTGATCGATCAAGATTGGACAGCTTTCACAAAAGATATTAAAGTCACTAAAGGCAATAGTTATAACGATATTCCACCTAATGATAATCTACTTAGGTTTGTTGAATACGAGTTTAACGTCTTTGATCTTGCTGATTTTGATGAGTATCAAATAAAAATAACAATGAATGCTGAGAAGTCTACCAGATTTCCAAGATTCAAAAACCTGAGAACAATAGCAACATCGTAATGTCTGATTATATACCTGTAAAAGATCATCCTGATTTAGTCAGAGATCCTAATACTAACATGATTTTGAATATAAATAAGAGTAACCATAAACGGAAGAAGTTAGTTACTGAAGCTAAGATGCAAGAACGTGCTGAGATAGATCAACTAAAATCTGATGTTAATGATATAAAAATGATGTTGCAAAAACTATTAGAGAACGGTACAAATGGCTAATTCAAAAATACCTAGTGTTCAAATAACGGATACCTTCAACACTCAACGTGGAAGATTTAATCAACTTGTAGATTCTGTTGGAGACGTATCAACACTTACCACAACTGCTACAGATATTACCAATGCTATCAAGGAACATGATGCTGAACTAGGTACTATCTCAGCAGGTGCCATGGGTACTACTGCATCCACAGTATCAACTGCAATAGCAGAACTTGATGGACGTTTGGACTCAATCAATACTGTAGAGCTATTATCACCTAGAATGAGTTTAAGTGATGGAACTGCAGTAAACACTATTGCAGGTAAACTAGAAGTATCCGACTCAGCAGATTTTGCAGACAATCTTTCAGTTCAAGGTAATCTTGCTGTGGGTGGTAATACTACCATGTCAGGCACTCTTACTGTAGACGGTGAAGTAACATTCAAAGCAGGGGCAAACTCGAATATTAACTTGGGTGATGCCAACACTGATAATGTTGTATTCAATGCTGATGTTAACTCGAATATTATTCCTAATACTGACAACGCATACGACTTAGGATCTAGCAGTCAGGAATGGAGACATGTTTATGTTAATGGAACAGTCAATGCAGATAACCTAGCAGCAGATAGTGCAACGATCACAGGAGACCTTGATGTACAAGGTTTAACTACTCTTGACAGCACTGCTATTGAGGGTAATCTTATTTTAAGTACAGATAAGTTTACTGTTGACTACACAGGTAATACTAGTATAGCAGGTACATTAAATGTTGATGGTGTTACCACAACAGACTCCATCAATGCAGTAGGTCTTGTTGCCATCACAGGAGACCTTACGGTATCAGGGGATACTACTTTAAGTAATACAATCACAGTTCAAGATAGTGCTTACATCACAGGAAACTTAGACTTAGGTAGTGACCTCACTGTTGCTGGTGACACAACTTTTGCAAATACTATTACTGTACAAGACTCAGCATATATCACAGGTAATCTAGACATTGGCGGTGATGTAATTTCAACAGGAACTGCATTCACTATTGCTGCTGAAACAGGTACTGATGATAATGTTTCATTGGGAGATACAATAACCTTTGAAGCAGGTGAAGGTATCAACACAACAGTATCTAATAATAATATTAAGATTGATGGTGAACTGGCATCATCATCTAACAAAGGTGTGGCGTCATTTAGTACAGATAACTTCTTGGTCACTAGTGGTGTAGTAACAATCAAAGATAATGGTGTTGCTCTTGGAACAGAAACTACTGGCAACTATATGTCAGGTATCACAGGAACTACTGATGAGATTACAGTTACACATACACCGGGAGAAGGATCTTCTGCGACTATTAGTTTACCAGATGATGTTACCATTGGACAAGACTTAGGTGTAACCAGAAATCTTAATGTTACAGGATCGTTTTCAGTTGGTGGTGTTACAACATTTACAGGTGGAACAAGATTTGCGTCATCACATGCTGTAATGTTAGATGGTGTTGCTGTTAATAATGTTAACAGAGCAGGTATAGCAATAGATCGTCCTAGTACTGATAGTGCTGTGCTGCAATGGAATGAGCTTGGAGATTATTGGGAAGCAGGTACTACAGATGGCGTAAATAGGTTGGCACTTCAAAATGACAGCGCAGCTTTTGAAAATGTTTATGTTGCAGGTGATCTTACTGTTAGTGGTACAACTACAACTATTAATTCTACTGCAGTAGAGATTGGTGATAGAATTATTGAACTAAACAGTGGTTTGGCTGATAATGCACCTCCAACAGAAGATGCCGGTATTGAAGTTGAACGTGGTAATCGGAATAATGCTCAGTTGGTATGGGATGAAAGCGAAAATTATTGGGCTGTTCATGACGACTCTGCTGCCACAAAAACTGGAACTCTTTCAAGAATTGCGACATCTAGTTGGCTAGACGCAACTGGTCCTATATCATTCAATTCAACAACAGGTAACCTTTCTCATGACAATGTAACCAGAACAAACGTAGCTACTTCTGAAAGCCCAAGTTTCGGTGATGTATTCGATGTTGTTGATAGCATTCAGTCAAACACCAAAGGGCATGTAACTCAGGTCGCAACTAGAGCTATAACATTACCAACTCCAGGTAATGCTACTATCACACTCGCCGGAGGGAATGATCTTCACATTAATGAAGCGGATAAAAACTTTACAACTAACCAAAGTTCTAATCAAACTCTAACTCTTGATCATGATGATATAACTAGAACAAACGTAGCTACTTCTGAAAGCCCAGGATACGGTGGCTCATTTGATGTTGTTGATAGCGTTCAATCAAATGATAGAGGCCATATAACTCAAGTTGCCACAAGAACTATTACACTCCCTTCTTCTGATAACACTAATACTTGGAATGCAAACACCTCAACAGCCGCAGGTTATGTTGCGTCAGGCGCTAACCAAGCTAATAAAGTTTGGAAAACAAACGCAAGTGGTGACCCGGCATGGCGAAATGATACTGATACAGTATATTCTTTACCAGAAGCTGCAAATGGTACTAGAGGTGGTATACAGATAGGTTATAGTGAAAATGGTCAGAACTATCCTGTTGAACTATCTAGTTCAAAAGCGTATGTTAATGTTCCATGGACTGATAATAATACTACTTATGCTGCAGGTAAGGATCTAGATCTCACTACTGGCACATTCGATATCGAAGCTACTCTTAACCATGTGACTGCTATTACAGTAGAAACCGACACTGACTTTGCTATTACAACATCAGGCACTGGTGAACCATCTGTCATTGGTGCTCAAAATATTTATTTGAAACATGGCGAAAACGTTAATGGCAGTGGTGCAGGTAACGGCACTTATGAACATGATGCAGTCGTGATAGAAACAAGCGCATCATTAAGTGGTACAGATCGTCCTGCATATCTTAGATTACATAACGCCGATAACAGTATTGCTAATGGTAAAGCCTGTGGATACATACAGTTTTCTGCTGAAAATGATCAGGGTGGTTCCCCTACGGTTGGCGAAACTATCATGTATGCCGAAATAAAAGGTTTGGTTAATGACCGCTCTGACGGTGACGAAGATGGCGAGATTAGAATCAGTGTTGCACAGGGAACACAATCTGTATCTTCTTCTCATCTATTACCCGTATTTACTGCCGCAGGGGAATCTACGTCATCAGTTGCTGGCAATGCTGGATATGCCATTATGACAAATCCACTGGGAACAGCCGAAGTGAGGTGTGGAGATATTACGGGTCTTGGTGGTTCTCTTCAGAGAAATAATCTAAAACTTTCCGCAAGCTACGATATTTTAGTTGAAGCTGACAATGATATTACACTAAAATCAGAAAACCGAAGGGTTCATTTTACGGGTGATGGGTCCAATACTTCAGCAACTTTTTTTGATGTTGGATTTAATACATCGTCTACTAGTACAGCCCTTCTTCAATCAGAAAATGGAATAGGTATTGGAGCAGATAGTGGACATGCAGGTATATACACAAGCTCAGATAATGGTTATGGAGATATCTATCTCAACAGTGCTAATGGTACTGTTACTCTTTACAACGATGGGGTTAGATCTTCACAGTTAAGCTCTGAGACTCAAGGGGATTTAAAGATTTATACAGATCTTCAGAACCAGTTTGATGGATCTAGAACTCTTAACGCTACATTCTCTAATGATGATCTAACAGTTCAAGGTGACATTACATCTGTTTCTGATGTAAGAACCAAAGAGAACATTGAAACTGTTGAGAATAGCTTGGATCTAGTATCACAACTACGTGGTGTGTGGTATAATAAGATTGGTAAAGATGAGCGTAAGGTTGGTGTGATTGCTCAAGAAGTTGAGGAAGTTCTTCCAGAAGTTGTTCATACTGATGCTGAAGGAATGAAAGCTGTTGACTATGGTAAGATGGTTGGTGTACTAATAGAAGCTATCAAAGATTTGAAAGCAGAGATTGAAGAATTAAAGGCGCAATAATATGGCATTTTATGTTGGATCTGACAAAGTAATAGATTCTAATGGACGCTTTGGTGCAGGTCAATCATATAATGAAACAGGCTTTGGCGGTATTCAACGATATGACTCTGATGGTTCGCTATCGATACCTCTGAGTACGGAAGCCTCTCTTGCAAGGGGTGAATCATTTGTTGAACCTGTGGGTCATGGGTATGATCAACTAGCCACTGGAGGTCTAACTGGAAACACACCGGCTATAGAATATATATTTGCTGGTTCCTCTGGCTTTTTGATGAACGGTTTGGCGGCAGGATATCAAAGAAATCCTTATGATACTTACTGTTTTAAGTATCAGGGTGCTTATCATAACTCTAGTCCATCAGCGAATCTTGTACCTCTTATATACCTTCGCAATTCTTCAAATACGATTCGAAGTGGCTCTTCTGATTATTTTTATACATGGTATCAATATTCAAGAAGCAGTTCTGCAGAAGCTGTATCAGCAACAGGTAGTTCTATTCCATTAACTTTATCTCACAATGCTACTCAATCAGGTTCGTCTGTATCTTTCACAGTTTACGTTAATCGTCCACAAGATAGTAGTAGACTAACAAGTTTTCAATGGACAGGTATTTCTTCAAGACTTAGTAGTAGCGGCGGCATGGTACATGGGTATGGAGTATGTGTACATCAGGAAGAACATAAATCAGTATTCATCGATGTTTTAGGAAATGGTAGCAGTTTTGCAACTATTCAAAATATATCAGCTACAAAGAGGGGTTGGTGATGGCATTTTATATTGGAAACAACTCTAGTTCTAGCAATCAAATATTTGATAATAACGGCGCAATTACATCTAATGTCTCTGCTGAGTTAGGAACAGGTAGAGTAAATGGTGTTCTCAAACTTGGCAGTACGTCTCTAACCCCCACAGCAAAAAGGGGATTTGATTTAGTTGAATACAAGACACTATCATCATCATCCCAAGGAGCGTACTTTGAAATCATCCTTGATTCTCCTCCTGGCGAGTATATATATCATTGGTCCACACAACTTTTATATCTTGAAGTTATATTTAAAGCCAATGAAAGTTCAGTTCCAGTTTGGCAATTAGCATCCTCCACTGGAACATATGTCAGTACTGGCAACCTATATGATAATTGTTCAATCACATCCTATACTGGGAATCTAGGTGATGGTCAGCAACAATATGTTGACCAGAACTACGGATCACTTAATCATATTTGGAATTCAAGGACTGTCACAGGTCATGAAGAATATCGATTCAACATGATGTTTTTAAATCATGGTAGCACAAGCGACTTTACCTCTATAATAACTCGATCAGGTTTGCCACAAGGATCTGGATCAACTTTATCAAGAATGGAAAATGTAGTAACTGGAACACTGTTCAAATCTGATACTACTGTAAGAAGAATAAGATTTTATGAAAGCACACTACCATCGATTGCTAATACAGTGACTTTAGAATATAAACTTTATACTGGTCAATATAATAGAGTCAATATATATTGAAATGGTCAATATAATAGAGTTAAGGAAATATTTAGCTAATGGCATTTAAATTAGGAAATACAACACTAATTAACAATTCTAAGCAGATCCCTGCTCAAGATGATATGGGTATTATGCGCTTTGGTATGTTTCATCAAGATTCTGCCATTGAAGAAAATCTATTCAACCCAAAAGGCGGTGCTGGTTCTGGGGTATGGATAGGTGATAATCAGCATATGATGGTGAGGACAAATCAAGCTGAAGCTAATATCCATTCAATTGATCTGAGTGGTAGCAGCTCCGCTTGCGAAACAATTTATATACATCGTTGGGAGTTAACCAGTGCACCAACCGTATCGCAATCATACCGTTGTATTCCTCACCTACGATTAGGTTATGTCAATTCTGGCACGAAAACGATGTTAACAGGAAATAGCTACAGAAGTTTTCTTAGAATAGCTGGTACTTCGACAGGTTACGAAAGAACTCAAGGCGATACTGCTACTAACACTTATTTATTTCCCTGTGGTAATATTTGGCCTATAACTGGTTTACTGTATAATCAAACAGGTACTGGTTTTTCAAGAGGTGGTCTGTCTGGATATATAAGACTTTGGAATCGTGGCCTATCGAACTATAATACAGCTATAGAAAGCCTTTTGATACTACCAAATAATTATTCACAACATATTACTGTTCATAGTTTTGGTATTTACGATGATCTCACCGATGGCAAACGGCGACATGATTATATAGACTTACATTTACCTGTAGACAGCACTACGCCTGGGACAGCAGGTGAAAGTAGACTAAGATATACTATATATAATGAAAATTAATAATAACAAAAGTAAGGATGTTTAGAATGTCAGATTCTGATAATACATTTACAATTAGCGAAAATGGTGTTGTACGAACGGTTACTATGACTGCAGAAGAAGTAGCTGACATGGCAAGAGTTCGTGAGGAATATGCAGTGGCTAATGCTGCAGCACAGCAAGCATCTCAAAGAAGACGTAGAAATGATCTACTAAGTGAATGTGATTGGGTTGTGCTTAGAAAGACAGAAAGAAGTATTGATATTCCATCAGAGTGGAGCACATATAGGCAAGCACTTAGAGATCTTCCGACACATACTAACTGGCCGGATCTAGAAGATTCTGACTGGCCCACAAAGCCAGAGTAAATAGGTTATAAATACCATTGACAGATTAGTAATGATTAGGTATAATGGCATATGGCTACACCACTAAAGATAAAAGATGCTAATGGTAATATTCAACAGTTAACCACAACTGATGAAAACTATGTTGCATATCAAGTGGGGTTACACTTGAGCACTGCAGATTCTGCTGAAGTTGGATCTTTGAATAGAAGTACGGGTGGCGATACAGTAGGAACTTTTTCCAACACATTTTTTTAATCAGCCTGTCGGAACACATCCTTCCACAAGTATTACTACTGGAACTACCAACACTACAGTTTATCAAACAAACGGTACTGCAGCAGAAACAAACTCAAATGTCTTCACTCCTGTAATGTGGGTAGACTCTTCAGGGTCATCTGAAACTGGTTTTAAGATGATGCCAAGTGCTGACTTGAATGAGGCTGTTGACAGATATTTGTCTAAAATATTCACTAATGAATACCCAGGATCATACAGACTTTCTACGGCTGCGCCTAGTGGTGATTGGACAGAACAGCAAACCGCATTCACTGATACTAGGGCAGATGGTACTTCTGTAGCGTATAAGATTTGGAAGAAAACTAGTGGAACAGCACCTACTACTGTGAGACCACTTAGACTGAAAGATGAGTCTTCATTTGCAGGTATTCAGGCTATGACTGATACTGAAATCAAATGGTCATTTGGTCAGAGAGCAAAGACAAGAATAGCAGCAACTAATATTGGTTCTTATCAGTTAAGAAACTCAGGTCAAGGTGCGCCTACTGACACAGGAACGTGGGTTGCCAAAGGTACTGCAACAGATACTAAACAGACAACAAGTGATCAAGTATTCACACGTGACAGCACTACAAACTTTCAAGCACAGTATGTCCAACAATATACAAAAACCTATACAACAAACTTTACTAGAATAACTCCTGTCGATTATGTAAGTTTTTCTTCAGCGACTTTTTAGTGCTGATTACTCTAGAGCGTTTACAGGTCAGTTTAGTAGATCATACACATCAACTTTTAGTAGTGCTTACGAAAGAGGATTTGTAGGAACTGCGTTTAATGTGCAGTATGAAGGAAACTTTACTACACAGTATATTGGAACCTATGAAACAGATTTTATTAGAAATAATGATGTTGCGTACAATATTCAATATTTAAGACGCTACACAGGAAACTATTTACGCACCTTTGTTAGAAATACTGATGTAAACTATGCTAGAACTTTTGATCAGCCATATGTTAAAAGATACACAGGTAACTATCTAGGAACTTTTATTAGAAACACCGATGTCAACTACACGATAGATTATCAAAGAAGATACACAGGAAACTATTTACGCACCTTTATTAGAAATACTGATGTTAACTACACGATAGATTATCAAAGAAGATACACAGGTAATTATGCGGGTCAGTTCTCTGCTCAATATGCAGGAACGAGGATTACTCAATATACAAGGCAGTTTTCCACAATCTATGAAGGTACAGTCGGAGTACAATACCAAGCTAATTATATTCGTGATTATACTCCAAACTACATTAGATCTTACGAAGGTAGATTTACCGGCGCAGCACAATATATTGCCGGCACGGGTGCGGCGCAATATACAGGTAGTTATGAGGGGCCGTATCCATATGACGGTGCATCCAATACGTATATTCAAGGTTCGAATACTGGAACATCTCAATATAGTGGCGCTGATGGTACAACCTACGACAGGCAAGTTCAATATTTACGGGGTATCCAGTTTGCTAGAATTTATGATAGGGTCATTCAATATATTGGAACGGTTGAACGTGGTTATATCGGTACACAATATTCAAGAAACTTCATAAATCCTGCAAACCCACCTGTAGGGTTTTATCAAGGTTCTGCTAGACGACCAACATATATCCGTCAGTTTGATACTTTTTATCTGGGTGGTCAGTTCGCTAGACCTTTCCAAGGCACAGCATTCTTTGAAGTATATTACACAAGAGATGTTGGATATACTAGACAACTCCTTTATACGGGGCCGACACAATATACAGGTCCAAGACCTAGATACACAGATAGTTTTAGAAATTATGAAGGGCCACAGTTTTCTAACGTCTACAACAACGAAGACGCTGTGCAATATATAAGAAATTTTTCATCTGGCTATGAGGGAGCGAATTTTCAAAATAGTTTTACGCCCCCTGCCCCTGCAGGAAGATTTACAGGATCGGTTCCTACGCAATATACTACACAATATGAAACTCAGTTTACTGGGTTTTTTGATACAGGTACTTCATACACAACACAATATACCAGAAACTTTGTAAGAAATACTGATGTTAATTATGCAACACAATATCTAAGAAGGTACACAGGTAACTATGATAGGAACTTTGTAAGAAACACCGATGTGAACTATGCGACACAATATTTAAGAAGATATACAGGTAACTATGATAGAAACTTTGTAAGAAACACTGATGTTACATATCAAGGTACTTATGAAGGTGCCTATCAAAGACGTTATACTGGTAACTATGATACCAACTTTGTAAGAAACACTGATGTTAACTATGCACAGGATTACGTGCGTAGATATACAGGAAACTATATTAGACTTTTTGATTCAATACCGTATGAGACTGCATACGCAAGATTATTTAATGTTGCGTATACCCCAAACTATATTAGTCTTTATACTACAGTCTATGATGGTGCAGTATATGTTCGTCAATATGAAGGTATATATACAGGTGCATATAACAAAGTCTACACTGGAAACTACGAAGGTAACTATGTAACAGATTATGAAGGTAACTATCAAAATGAATATGCCAGAGAATATGAGAACATATATATACAAGATTACCTTGGAAACTTTATAGGAAACTTTGCAGGTGAGACGATAGATTCATCAAGCGAAACAAATGAAACTTATACATTATATGTAAGAATCGCATAGGAGATTGAAATGAAAAAAGAATGGAAACATCCATTTTGGGAAAACGCTGCGAAAGATAGATTGACTGCTCGTCTGAACATTACTCATGATGATGGATCTTTTTCTACAACTGTGGCAAGAGTTTCAAAGTATGATAATGATGGAAATATAAGTTCTGACTATGAAGAAATAATCTCTCAAAATACTTTGGATGCGATTGACGAATTTACTAGGGAAAGATTAGAAAGACACAAACAAGAACGTGAAGCTAATATCAAGAAG
>FUIF01009766.1_pt1 | contig 15502 bp, 9 predicted proteins | sample 1003461 | NCBI WGS metagenome assembly FUIF01 (sample SAMEA80401918, study PRJEB19352) | marine metagenome | reverse complement strand
TAGGTTTATTCCTGTACGAACTATGTCTGATCTCGAAAAGCGCTTCATCATCAAAGAGTATAACAAAATGCTCCGTGAACAAAAAGAAGTAGCACTGTGCTATCGTGGCACAGCATATAAAAAAGCTGTTCTAAACTGATCTGGTGACTCAGAGGGAGGTTCGATTCCTCCTTCAGTTATTGGTTGGAGCCGGTACGCCGATACCTCTGACCGTCATGACGGTGGGATAGACCACAACATTTTGCAACAAAAATTTCCAAACGTTTGGAGAAGTCTAAACTAACTTTACTCCTTTAAAAATGGCACAACAATCTACTGCTGCGCCGACTAGCCTTACACGTGCTGGTCAACGCAACGCTGCGGGTGACGCCCGCGCCTGTACCTCAAGTTGTTCAGTGGCGAAATGTTCAAAGGGTTCGAGTATAATGCGATCGCTCGTGACCTGGTGATGAAGCGCACCCTGACCGGAGGCCGGTCGATGCAGTTCATCTACACCGGTCGTACCACGGCTGAGTACCACACTCCTGGCAACGCAATCCTCGGTAACTCCGACGGTGCGCCGCCGGTGGCCGAGAAGACCATCACTGTCGATGACCTGCTGATCTCCAGCGCTTTCGTCTACGACCTTGATGAGACCCTTTCTCATTACGACCTGCGTTCCGAAATCTCTAAGAAGATCGGCTACGCTCTCGCACAAAAGTATGACCGTCTGATCTTCCGTGCTATCGCTCGCGGTGCACGTGCTAAGTCCCCGGTCCAGAAGACTAACTTTGTGGAGCCCGGCGGTACTCAGATCCGCGTCGGTTCTACCACCAACGCTTCTGATGCTTACAACTCTGCTAACCTGATCTCCGCGTTCTACGACGCTGCAGCTGCACTCGACGAAAAGGGTGTCAGCAGCGACGGACGTGTGGGCGTTCTCAACCCTCGCCAGTACTACGAACTGATCCAAGCTATCGGTTCTAACGGTCTGGTGAACCGTGATGTCCAAGGCTCTGCTCTGCAGGGTGGCAACGGCATCATCGAGATCGCTGGTATCAAGATCTACAAGTCCATGAACATTCCGTTCTTCGGCAACTACGGTACCAAGTATGGTACTGGTTCTGCAACCAACCCTGGTGTGACCGATCCTGGTAACTCCGGTAGCTTCGTTGGTGAAGAAATGGAAGACGCTGAGAACTCCGACACCGGTATCAACAACGAGTACGGTGAAGGCGGAGCTGGCGCAACTGGTGACTTCAAGAACTCCTGCGGACTTATCTTCCAGAAAGAAGCCGCTGGTTGTGTTGAAGCAATCGGTCCTCAAGTGCAAGTCACCTCTGGTGACGTCTCCGTGGTCTACCAGGGTGACGTGATCTTGGGTCGTCTCGCCATGGGTGCTGACTACCTGAACCCTGCTGCAGCCGTTGAGCTGTACGCTGGTACTGCCACTGCACCTGCTCAGTTCGGTACGGTTCAAACCTCTTCCAACAACGCTGGTTACGGCGGCTGATACATATCAGTTCTTTTATACGGGGATCCTTCGGGATCCCTTTTTTTTAATTATTACTACTATGCCTGTCACCTATGCTGCGTCCACCGAACTGGATGCTGTCAATCAAATCCTAAGCTCCGTGGGACAGGCTCCTGTCACCACGCTTGACCTTCAGAACCCTGAGGTTGCTATCGTGCTTACCACCCTGCGAGAAGTAAACAAGCAGGTTCAAAGTGAAGGTTGGATGTTCAACCAGGAGCGCAACTACACGCTCAAGCCCGACTCTACAACTGAAGAGGTTCTGTATCCTACCAATGCATTGCAGGTCGATACAAACGAAGATCAACATCGTGATGACTATGATGTAGTACGACGTGGGAAAAAACTCTACGACCGACTCCACCACACATATAAATTCAAACAAGACCTCAAAGTTGATATTACTTGGTTGTATGAATTTGATGATGTACCGCCTCCTATCCAAGCTTACGTTGTAGCTCGTGCTGCACGTATGGCTGCAATTAAAACAGTTGGTGAAGCACAGCTCAGCCAACTACTTCAAGAACAAGAAATCATGACCCGTGCCACCGCAGTTGAGTACGACTGTAACCAAGGTGAATACAGCATCTTTGGTTGGCGTGATGGTGAGAATACTTACAACAATTATCAACCATATAACGCACTTGCACGATGAGTACTATTTCCCAAAGGATTCCTAACTTGCTTCTGGGTGTATCCCAGCAACCTGACAAACTTAAGTTTCCGGGTCAAGTTAGAGAAGCTTCTAACGTCTTTCCTGATTATGCGCTCGGACTGCTCAAGCGACCAGGTGGTAAATTTGAAGCAGAACTTTATGATGCCGAAGCACGTGGACGTTGGTTTCCAATCCTTCGGGATGCAAATGAAAAATATGTTTGTCAGTACGATAATACTGATGGACAATTTCGTATCTGGAGTTTGATCGATGGAAAACCTCGTGCTGTGGACATGGGTACCACTGCTGCTACTGGACAGCCTAGTGCCTGTAACATTACTAATCTTAAGAGTGATCTAGATACATACAACACAGCACAGTCAACCACTGATACAGAGCTATCTGATCTACACACAGCACAGTCTGATTTTCAGAAAGCTAACGACGGTCAAACCAAAACTAAAGTAAACCTGTTTGACGTAGATGTTACATACAAGAACGGTTACTACGAAGAGACTCTGAAGTCTGGTGTTCTTGAGCGTATTGATAACGGTCAACGTATTGTCAAAGATGATAGCCTAACAGGCAATGCAAAGAATGTAGCAGTTGTTGCTAAAGGCGGAACTATGCCTACAGGTTATGTCCTAGGCAACAACCGTACTGATGACTATCCGTGGTTTAAACGTGATGGTTATCGTGTGTATGAAGTGGAAAAAGACGTAGCTGCTACCCATACCTCTGGTCAGCTGACTACAGCTACGACTGCTATGGGTACCGCTCAAACTGCCTATAACACCGCAGTAACTGACGAAGGTACTAAAAAAGGTTTATACGATGCTGAGGTTACTGCCTGTGCAATCGGTGCTGCTAACATCCCTTCTGGTGCATACCTGAAAGATGCTGATCCTGAGGACATTGAGATCCTTACGATCAACGACTATACGTTTGTCTTGAATAAAAACAAGACTACAGCTATGAAGTCTACTACATCTGCTGCTCAACCAAACGAAGCATTTGTGGTTATTCGTACTGTTGCATACAACGCAGACTATAAAGTTACTGTTAATAGCACTGTAAATACACACAGCACTCCTGACACAGTATCAGGAGCTACAACCGATGCAGGTACTATTGCTGCTGCTCTAGCTACAGCTATCAACAGTATGAGCGGTATAACTGCAGTACAAGTTGGACCTGGTATTTATATCAGCAGCAACAGTGCATTTACAATTTCTACATCAGGTTCATCTTCTGAAGAGGGTTTGTTTGCCTTCCAAGAAAAAATTAACTTAGCGTCACGTCTGCCTAATCAATGTGAAAACGGTTACATTGTTAGAGTTACTAACAGTGACGACGTAAACGCTGACGATGTATATGTAGAATTTAAAACTAGCAACGGTGCTGCACGAGGCGTTGGTGTTTGGGAGGAAACTATTGGTCCTGGTCTTAAATTTGAGATTGATGAGACAACCATGCCTCACCAGCTTGTACGTCAAGCCAACGGTGTTTTTAAATACGAACCTGTTGACTGGACTGACCGTTTAGTAGGTGATAATGACACCAACCCTATCCCTAGTTTTATTGGTAAGAAGATTAACAATATGTTCTTCTACCGTAACCGTCTTGGGTTGCTGTCTAACGAAGCTGTGATCATGAGCCGTGCTGGTGATTACTTTAACTTCTTTGCTAACAGCTCTCAGGTGGTTGCTGCTGACGATCCTATTGACCTTCAAGCTACTTCTGTACGTCCTGTTTCGTTGAATTATACACTGTCTACCAGCGTTGGTTTGATCGTGTTTGGTCCTAATGAACAGTTTATTTTATCTACAGACGCTGATGTCCTCAGCCCTACTACAACTAAAATCAACACTATTAGTACGTTTGAATGTGATCCTTCTGTAGACGCTGTGGCTGTCGGTACAGCTCAAGCATTTATTAGTAAATCTAATCTATACAGCAAGCTGTTTGTTATGCTTAACATTCAGAAAGAAGCTGCTGCATCGATTGATGAGGCTACACAAAACGTACCTGAATACGTACCTAGTGATATTGACACAATGGTATCCTCACCAGCCATGTCAATTATCTCACTTGGCAAAGCTGGTAGTGATACTGTTTATCAGCATAGGTTCTTTATTCAAGGCGATACCCGAGTTCAGACCTGGTACAAGTGGAAGCTACTGGAGACCTGCGGTTGCAGTTTTTGATAAGACTACGTACTATGCTGTGACCAGTTCTGGTAGTAACGTATATCTAACATCGTATGACCTAACACAGGCTAGTGAATCAGGATACCTGACGCTACCTACGGGTGAAAAAACAGACGTATGCTTGGATATGTTTAACATCAATCCAGAAAGATCTTACTCATCTTCAACAAAGAAGACTACAGTAACACTGCCTTTCGATCACATCACTGGTAAGAAGCTAGCAGTTGTAGCCATCGGTACTTACATTGGTGATGCTATTTCTGCAACCAGTGAGGCTGAAGGTTCAGTGTTTTACTTTGAAGATACTGCTATATCTAACAACCAAGTTACGTTAAACGGTGATTACCGTGGACGTGATCTAATTGTTGGTTATGTTTATGATATGCAGGTTGAACTGCCTACCCTGTACGCTACAGAAACACAAGGTCAACGTTCTATCGCTGATAGTACGGCTGATCTAATCCTGCATCGTATCAAGGTATCTACTGGGCTTAGCGGTCCTGTTACCTACAAAGTTGATATTACTGGTAGGGATAGCTGGAGCAACGTAGTCAACGTTACATTGCCTAACACCTATGTGTTGAACAACGTTAACTTGGCTGCATCTGCCACACATGACGTACCTATCTACCAACGTAACGAAAACCTAAATATCAAAATTATTGGAGACACTCCTTTCCCAATCAGCTTGCTGAACATTGTGTGGGAAGGTAACTACAACCGTCGATTCTACCGCCGATCATGACTTACAGACCACACCGCCGTACACTGACATCCACCATTAGAGTAGGTAAACACCTATGTAAAGTGTTTATCAAACCATGGGACAAGATGCCTAGCGGTGCAGTGGTGTGGAAGGTAGGTTTTGGTGTAGGTAAATCCAGACGACAGATAAACGACTGGTATCACGTAAAACAAAATCGACGCCGAAGATCTTTACACAAACACATGACCGGTACTGAGGGCTTCAAGACAATCCCACGTGGTTCAATGAAGTCCTTAGATTACGTTGGTTGATACCAGCAGGAGATACGATCTTTATAGATTGTACAAGTGCTGACCCTGAAAAACAATGGAAAACGTTTTCACGTTGGCGACGATGGCATCCTGACTGGTTTGTCAACGAACATCTAAAGGAATTTTATTGGACTAGACCCTAATGATCGAACCAATTAGTGCCGGTATTGGCATCGTTAGTGGTGTCGCATCTTTGTTCGGAGGACGTAAAGATAACTCCGCACAGATCGGCGCTCAAGCGTATCAAAACACACTGTCTCGTCGGAAGACGCAGATAATGAATGACTACCGTGCACGTGCATACGAGCGTACGGTACAACAAGTCTACAAACAATTTGACGAAAACTATGCTGCTGCTAATGCTTCGTTCCAAACCGAACAAGCTAAGTTTGCAGAACAGATGATGTCGTTTGCTTTCCAAAAGGAAGGCTTGCTGCGTCAACTAGATGAAGCCGAAGGCTATGCTGCTGCAACTGAATCCTACGGGAAAAGCGCAGACAGAGCCCGAGCTATCAAAACCCTTGGCGACTACGGTCGTAACAATGCTAAGTTTGTCGAAAGTATCGCAAGTGCTCAACGTCAGTACGGTCGTAACATTGGCGGCATTTCCGGCGCACTAGAGCAGGCCAACCTTGCTACGTCTCAACCTATTATTGGTGGTGCACCTATTGCTGAAATGGAAGCACGCGGATACAACGCACCGATCAGTAGTGGTGGTGGTTTCTTCAACACTGCTATGAAGATCATGGGTGGTGTACAAACCGGCCTGAGTGCGTACAAGAACTTCGACATGGCGTTTAACGCTGACTCTAAATTCTTACCAAAAAGATAATCCTACGGGATAACTATGAAACTACCAGAACTTTCTGAGGTTCAGTTTCAGGCATCTGCTCAATCGCAAGCGTTTGATCCACTCAAGCTCCCTGATCCTAACCCGCAACTTTCTCAGAACCTATCTATTATTCAACAAAGCTTTGCCAACCTAGCGCAAAGCGGTAAGGCTAACGCTCAGGCAGACTACGGTATGCAAGACCGTTCGTTCTTAGAACAGTTTGCTGAGCTGGTTCCTAAAGCTGTTAACACTGCTATTGAACTGCAGAAAACAGACGTTGCGATCCAGCTGGCACGTGCCGATGACCGGTACTACCAGATGCTGGAGCAGGGTCTTATTCCTCAAAACGGTGAGCTGCTTTCTATTGAACAGCAGGAAAAGGCTAAAGATAACATCACTAAAGGCACCGCAGCAGAAGCTGCACAACAAACAGGTAACTACGATGTAGTACGTGGTATCCTTAACTTCTCTAATCACGGAGAGATTGCACTGCGTAGACGTACTGCTCAGCATATGTTTACAAACGTGTATCCTGACTGGATGAAGACACAGCTTGAAACAAACGACACGGCTGTGATGGTAGAGAACGAAGACGGTCAACTGGTAGAAGTAGCTATTAACCAAAAGAACCTGCCTGACTATCAACACAAGCAGATTATGTCTCATCTGCGTACTGCATTTATGGGACATGAGTTGTTGGCTGATACCAATAACGACTTGATTCAAAAAGAAATGGCTATTGGTTTTAAAACTGATGCTACTATTTCTACAGCATATTCGCGTAACACCAGGGCTAACGACGGTACTGTCAGGTTTACCTCTGGTTACACGAATATGTTTGATGAGTTCAATAAGGGCAACATGGCATCACTTGGTCAGTTCCAAGTTGACGCTGCTAGCATGTATGATAAGAAAGGTGTAAACCTTATCAACACTCCTAAAGAATTTTATACAAGGTTGATCAGCGACATTGGTACTGCTGCAGAAAACGGCGCTGAGTTTCCTATTGGTGACTTTATTACAAAGGCTCAGTTTGCAGACGGCAAGACCTTTATGGAGCGTGCTCCTTTGCAAGCCCGTCTGTTGATGCGTACGTATCGTGACAAGCGTCGTACATATTTAGCTAACCAGCTGAAGGCAGATACACAAGACCTTAAGTTTGCTATTGCTGAGTTTGGTGCACCTAACGCTGACGACCCTAAGTCTGTATCTGACTTTGTTGCCTTCAAGACAACTGTCAGGCAGCGAGCCGCAGAACTGGGCATTGATGCCAGTGACATGTTGAAGGTCATTGACCAGCAGATCCGTGTAGGATCTTATGGTGCTGATGAGTTAAATCAACTACGTGAGCAGGCAGAGATTGCCCTGCAAACCGGTAACGCCAGTCAAAACGCAGACTACTACCTTCACCCTGTTGTAGGACCTGAGTTCCGCGACAAAGTAGATAAACAAGTAGAGCGTAAAAAAACTCCTGAGTACACTAGCAGTTCCAAACAAATTGCTGATCTAATCGGCAGCTCTACTAAAGGCACAATGGTAGACCCTGAAGGTAAACTAAAGGGACAAGCTGTGGGTGTTAACAGGCATTATCAAACTATTTATGATAATAAATATGATGACTTAATGCAGAGAAACCTCAGGTTAGATCCTAAGGATCGCTTGACTAACGCTGCTATTGCAGATCAAGCACGCGATACAGCTATAGCACAGTGGGAAAAAGACAGTAAAAACGACAAACATAAATACTACGTTAACCCTAAAAACGGTAACTTTGATAACTACCCTGTTGCCAAAGAAGATGCTTTTGAAACAAATCAAAACAACATTGTACGTGCACTCACGTCTGGAGCTAGAACTCAGAAAGGTGTGCTGGCTCAAATTGCAACAGAACCACAACGAATAATGTTACGTGAAGGTATAAACCAGGCTATTGCAACTTACTCAGCAACTGGTGAGGTTGACCCTCATTTTATCAGCTTGCAAAAAAAGATAAACCAGACTTTAGGCAAACGTGTAATTCAAAACCCTATGCAACTTGCTATTGCTGCAGCCCAAGGTTACGGTGATTTAAAACCAGGTGAGGTACCACAAGCCCCTGCGTATTTACAGGTCGCCAATACTACTAAAGACAAGCGTAGATTGTTTGCAGAATTAGTTGGGTTAAAAGGCAAGCCGCTTTACACTAATCCTGTTAAGTATGGTCCCACACAAGAAATGCCTGTGCGTTCAGCGTTCCAAGCTGTTGTACAACCTACTACACCAAACCGTCCTAGCAATGAGGTAGTTAAAAACCCAATTAGCACACTGGTTACTGAGGGAGAGGGTCAATACGATTCTATGTTCCCAGGAGAAAACTACCCAGAAATGCTTGATATGGAGATCCGTACCGAGCTAGTAGAGTTCCAAAAGGAAAAACTAAAAGACGGACGAGCTTCTGGAGCAGTTGGTACGTTCCAATTCCTTTACCCAGAAAGAGTAGCAGATTTGGCAGGGCTTCCAGCTGACGCCAAGTTTACACCTGAAAACCAAGAAAAAATGTTTATGGCAACTTTGCTGAATAAACCTGGCAGAGAAGCTGTTGCTGATTTCTTGCAAGGCAGGAGTACTGATGTAGAAACCGCTATCGATCAAATGTCAATGGAGTTTGCTTCTATTGAATACCGTAATGGTGAAAGCTATTACAAAGATGGTGTAAACAAAGCCAAAATTAGTAGAGAAAGAGTTAGAGAAGCACTGATTGCTACTCGTGATCTTATGAGAGGTAATCAATGAACTACGATCCCTTAACTGAAATTACAATGCCAGACCTCACTGAGGCTTTGGCAGAACCAGAACAACCAGAAGCAACACTTGATTCTGAAGAACTTGAAGATCAAGAAGTAGAGCTGGACGTTGATGCTATTTCTGAAAAACTGTCAGGATTATACCCTGAAGTTGAGGTAGCAGAACCTGAAGTAGCAGAAGTAACAGAAGCAAAGCCTGCTGGTAAAACAGAACAGGAGTTGCTTGCTGAAGAGATGTACATGAAAGACCCGCTTTCTAAAAGTGGGTTGAATGAATCTAGAGGGTTTTTTGATACTACCGCTGACATTCTTTCAGCACCAGGTACAGGTCTCAATGATTACTTTAACGACGAGATTAACAAGATTCCTGGCGTTAATCTGCGTAGAGCACCTAAGTACGAGAACGAAGTTGCACAAAGCATCCGTGAGCTAAGCTCTTTTATCCTGCCATTCCTGATGATGCGTCAGGCAGGTAAGCAGGCTGTAGGTACTCTTGCTGCATCTAAACCTGCTACTGCTGTATCTACTCGGTTTCCTAAAACCTCACGTGCTGGCAGTTGGATGGCAGAGCTAGGCATTGACACAAGTGTTGGTGCCTATGTTGATGCTACTAACAAGCTTAACTCTGTTGACGACAACCTTGCTGGCTGGCTTAAAAAGTCTTGGCCTATGACCTATCGCTGGATTCCTAGCGACTGGGCTACCCTTGACGGTGAGTCGCCTGACGTGTGGGCTGCAAAGAACCGCAACGAAGGTGTTATGCTGGGCTTTACCGCTAGCTGGCTAGAGGCAAGTGTCAAGCTTGTCCGTGCTATTCGTGGTACACGTAGCGTAACTGACTACGTATTTAAGGATGAGTCCGCAGCCAAAGCATTTGCACGAGCTGAAGAGGATGTCGATCCTAAGGCGTTCATGGATAACATGGAAGCTGCTGTTGCTAAAACAGAAGAATCTTTGAATGAGATTGGTGAACTTGCACTGTCTAAGAACCCTGCTCCAGAAGAGGCTACAAAGGGCGTACACGACGTTTTCCATCCTGATGAGGTTGGTACACGTACCGTAGACGACATGGGCGTTGTAGGGGCTGGTGTAGACGCTGTACGTATCAACAACAACCAAGGCACTGTATTTGGCAGACTGCGTAGCCTGGTTTCTGAAGCTGCACTTAAATATGGACTAGAAGCAGATCAACTGCCTAAGCGGTCTATTGTTGACGCAGTTAAAGAACAGATCCGCAAAGCTGGTGAGTATGACGCTTTCCTTCCTGACGGAGCTAAGATTGGATTTAAAGAGATTGACGAGGCTGGCACACGTCTAGCTGAGCTGCTTTCTGATCCACAGGCTGACCCTGGTTGGCTCAAACTTATGCTCGGTGAGTTTAAAGAAGAATACACACGGCTTGGTCAAAAGACTGCTGTCTTGACTGACGAAGGTGTTAACGCTGGTATGAAGGCAATCAAGAAATATCTTGACGACTATGTCAATATGGATGCTGAAAAAGCACAAGCATATTTGACAACTTCTTTGGCTGGTCAGGTTTCTGACATTGCTGAACAGGCACGTAATATGGAGGGTACACTTGCTGTTAAACAGGCACAAGAGCGTATTTTTGACCGACTGGGCTATCTCCTTATGGAGACTGGTTTGGCTAAATCCATGCGTGGTCAAAAGCTAAACTTCCTTAACACTTGGAAGCGTAACCCTAACAGCGTTGAGGCTATTGCAGATGCAGCCCGTGAAGCTGCTAAGACTGCTGACGACCTGGCTGCTGAACAGGCAGCAGAAGCACAGCGGTTTGTGAATACACTCAAGGCTGTTGCAGAAGAACGTCCTGAGTTTTTTGATCCCCTTAGGCTTGCCTATGAGTTCTCCGATGGTGACATTAACACCATGGGTAAACTTAACCTGTACATTAAAGAAAGTCTGCCTGCTATTCAAAAAGCAGTGTACGACAAACATCCTGACATTCCTAACGCTATTGTTCAGGGTTTGTACTCTAACTACTACAACTCTATCCTTACGTCAATTAGCACGCCAGCAAAGGCGTTGTTTGGTAACGTTGGTGGTATGATTGCTAAACCAGTTGCTCACCTTGGTGGTGCTGTTGTTGGCGGTGACATTCGTCAAATTAAACGTGGTTTTGCTGCCTACGCTGGTGTCCTTGATTCTTTTATTAAAGGCACTAAGCACATGGGCAAAGTATTTACCATGCGTCTAAGGATCCGAACAGCGTAAGCTATATGGTCCGTGACGACCTGGCGGTGCGTAATTCAGAATCAATGGATCTTCTTCGGGCTTATGCTGATGCAGCATCTGAACGTGGTGAAGATGGTCCAGCTGCTCTGCTAGAGATTGCAGAGACTTTAGAAGCTGTTGGCAACAACCCTATCCTTAGATTTGGTGCTAACGCCATGTCAGCGTTTGACGGATTTACCCGTGCTGTGATGGCTAACGGTCGAGCCCGTATGCTGGCTTACGACGACTTTATCGACGAAGGTCTTGAGATGACACCCGAAGCCTTTAAGGCTAAGTCAAAAGAGTATTATGACTCTATGTTTGACAGCAAGGGTCTGATCAAAAATGACTACGTTGACTACGCTACTTCTGAGATTGCACTTAACCTTGACACTCCTCGTGTTCGGGCGTTTACCAATCTTATTAAGAAGAACCCTTGGATGAAACCGTTTGTGCTGTTTCCCAAAACCAGTGCTAACGTTGTGTCTACTTTCGGTACATACAGTCCAATCACCGCCTTTATGGATGATTACAGAAAGATTGTATTTAACACACCGATGGAAGGGTTTACCGCAGACGAGCTTGAAAAGCTTATGAAGCCTCGTGGTCTCAAAGCCACACAAGCTGAGTTTGATGGTCTTCGTGCTGAGCTGCGTGGTAAAAAAGCGATCGGAACCGCTGCTATCATGGCTGCCTTCGGTATGTTCCTGCAAGGCAGGATTCGTGGTAACGGTCACTTCGACCCAGGTCGTCAAGCCGTTCGTGCAGAAGCCCAAGATTACCAAAAGAAAACATATATGGATGATGACGGCAACTGGCACAGCTATGACTGGCTTGGTCCTGTTGGTGACTGGATGGCATTTACGGTTGACGTCATGGATAACTTTACTAGCGTTACTGAGCCAGACCGGTTCCTTGAAAAAGCTAGTTTTGTGCTAGCCGCTTCGTTGACTAGCCGCGATATGTTTGCTGGTCTTGAACCCATGTTTGACGTTTTCCGTGGCGACGGTGGTGCTCGAACTCGCTGGGCTGCTAACTTTATTAGTCCTATGGCACCGCTTCATGGTGTACGACGTGACCTTGGTAAAGTTATTGCGCCAGGCCTGCGAGTAGTAGAAAACGAGCTTGGTTCCCACATTCGTAACAAAAACGGTGTAGCAGACATTATCGATCCTGAAGGTGCACTGCCTCAACTTAAAGACTGGCTTTACGGTAGAAAAGTTGGTTATCCAGAAAACCCATGGATTCGTGCTAGAAACGCTTGGTCTCCTATGAAGATCTACGAAGGACTACCCCGTCCTGAGGCTGACTTCCTTGCAAAGATTGAGTATGACACCCGTCCCGTGTTTAACGTGGCAGAAAACGGTGTTAAGTACACAGCTGAGGAAAAAGCTAAGCTGTTTGAAATTATGGGTGAGGATGGTTACTTTAGAGAACGCATTGCTTACTACATGGGTATCTATGATGCTGATGAATGGGTTGATACTATTCATGGTCTTCGACTAAAAAATGGTAAAGACATCGATGAAAAGATTTATGACAATCTTTACATCAACATTGATGCAGCAGCACGTGAAGCTAAAAAACTTGCAGAACTTCGGTTGCCGCAAGAAATGCAGGACGACATTCAGCAACGTATTTACCAAGCTGACAGGAACAAAGCAGCCCAACGTATGGGTGAAGCTCCTCCTTATGACGTCCGAACAATGACTAATTATTAACCACCCGTAACCTTTGACATCTAAAATGTGTAATGGCTACAACTGAAGTATTTTACAATGGTGACAACACTGATGTTACCTTTACAATTCCATTTGAATATCTAGAGGAATCCGACGTTAAAGTTTCTGTCGGAGGGACCTTACAAACTCAAGACACTGATTACACGTTTTCAACTCTTACTGAGATTACGTTTACTACTGCACCTCCAACTGGTGTAAACAACGTAAGAATTTTCAGGGATACGGACATTGATAGTGGAGTTCGTAATGAATTTTTTGCGGGCTCTGCCATCCGTGCTCAAGACCTTAATGATGACTTTCTGCAGGTACTATACTCTGCTCAAGAAATCGAAGATCAGTTTGTAACTAAAACTGACGGTGAGTTTGACACTAACGTCGATATGAATGACAACAGGGTCACCGATATGGCTGATCCTGTTGACGCTAAAGACGCTGTTAACAAACAGTACTTTGAAGCTAATAGTTGGGATAGTGATACCGAAACTATTAAAAGCAACGAAACCTGGTCGAGTGTAGATACACAGGTTGCAACTACATCTGCAATCGAAAACCGCGTATCTGCAAAGATTGATACTGCTCTTGAAAACGATGTACTTGTCGATGCTACCGGTCTTAACAAGACTACTAGCGGCGGTCAAGTTACGATTGGTATTACTGCTAACTCTGTTGATCTTGACCGCATCAAAAACAGCGACATTATTAACAACGCTGAGCAAGATGCGCAAAACCCATCACCCACTGACAACAACATCTTTACTGCTCTTGCAGCTAAGACTCGTCACGATGCACTGGTACAGACTGGTACTCCTGCAGGATCTACATTTCAAACCGGTAAGCTTTGGTACCAGAACGACAACGACCAGACCCTGCACATGTGGATGGTAGTAAGTGGGACGGTGTCACATCTGGCGGTACGTTTACAAAACTTGAAAAAGTTATCTATGTTGACTCTGTAAACGGTAACGACAACAACGAAGGTCACCGCATTTCTAACCCTAAGGCATCTATTAAAGCTGCTGTAGATGCTATTAACAATGATGCTACGTTTGGTGACGGCAGTGTTGTGTTGGTGGCTCCTGGTGTCTATCAGGAAGCCGCACCTATTGACATTCAAAAGCGTGACGTTGCAATCATTGGTGCATCAGTCCGTAATGTCATTGTGCACCCAACCGCCGCTACAGAAACCAGCAGCCTGTTCCGTGTGAACAGTGGTACATACCTGCATAACATGACCTTCACAGGTATGAAGGCTAGCGGTACCCGTGGCGATACTGGATCACTGTGGCAAGATGCTACACATGGCCTGCCTCCTACACAGGTTGGAACGTCTCGTTCTTCCCGAACGCCATGATCTTCAAATCTCCCTACATCCAGAACTGCACTAACTTTTCTGATTCGGAGATTGACAACAATAACCTGCAGTTCTACGCAGGCACTGAAGACAAAGGCCGTGCAGGTGACCTTGATTCACAACCTACTGGCGGTGGTCTTTTGGTTGACGGAGCAACTGTCCACGCTGACTCTCCGCTCCGTTCGATGGTTGCGGACAGCTACACCCACACTGCACTGGATGGTCCTGGCATCTTTGTGACCAACAACGGTTACACCCAGATCACCTCTAGTTATGCCTTCTTTAACCACTTCCACATTGCATGTATCAATGGTGGACAGGCTAACCTTGCTGCATCAACCACTGACTTTGGTCGGTTCTCGTTAGTTGCTAGCGGTAAGTCTACAAGTGAGATCTTTACTGGGTCTGTTAAAGGTACTCCTAGTACAAATGATACTACGTTTACTGTTGACGGTGTCACAGCAAGCTCAGGATGGCATGGATCGTCTGTACGTCCTGCAAGTAATATGCTTGTAGAGGTTGGCGGTAATCTTTATCCAATCCTCTCTTCTACTGTAGTCTCTGCTACTGAGTTTACGGTTACAATTAGTCGTCCAGACTCTAGTGATCGTACTCAAAACCTTGGACTTTCTAACAGCCCTGCTGATAACTCTGCTGTTAAGTTCTACCTGCGTTCTATGATTGCGTCCTCTGGACACACCATGGAATATGTGGGTGCGGGTGTTGACTACCGTGCGTTGCCTGAGTATGCAGCTGGTACTTATGCTGTCGGCGCTGGCACAAGCCCCAATGGTGTACACCAAGAATCTCATCAAAAGAAAGAGCTGGACAACGGTAAAGTCTGGGCAGCTATCACTGACCACAACGGCAAGTTCCGTGTTGGCGATACCTTCAGTGTTGATCAACAATCTGGCTTTGTTGACATTCCTGCTGGTGCTTTGTCAGTGTCTAAACTGTTGGCAGACATGGATGTCAACGGTAAAAGGATTGTTACCGACTCTAATAACGAAAATGTTGTAATTAGTCCACACGGTACAGGCACTGTAGACGTTGATTCTAGCCGTATTACAAGTGTTACTAACCCAACCGGTGCACAAGATGCTGCTACTAAAAATTATGTAGATACTTTTACAGGCGGCACATCTAACATTGGCAATGGCGCAG
>FUIF01013061.1_pt1 | contig 15558 bp, 16 predicted proteins | sample 1003461 | NCBI WGS metagenome assembly FUIF01 (sample SAMEA80401918, study PRJEB19352) | marine metagenome | reverse complement strand
GAATTATTTTTCTTATGAGTTTGACGAGAGAAACAGTGGTACAGCAGAGATTGAATCTATAGATGGGAATGTCATTACCATTAATTTTAACAGTGATACAAAGGGTACTGCATAATGCGACATGAAGAGTATATGAAAAACAAACTAGCTGAAGATGAGGATAAACTGATGGACGAATTTTACACAACAAAAATATCAAACACAAAAACAGATATGGTGAACAGCCCACCTCATTATAATAAGGCTGGTATAGAATGCATAGATGCAATACGTGCAGCAACAGGTGATGGATACGAATACTACTTGCAAGGAAACATAATGAAATACCTGTGGCGTTATCGTTACAAGAATGGTATAGAAGATTTGCAGAAAGCGCAATGGTATCTGGATAAGTTAGTAGAGGAATGTAATGAAAGTTAAACTATATATAACCTTAGACATTGATCCAGAAGAGTATCCTATACCAGCCGATGAAAATGTAGGGCAAGATATACAAGACAGTCTTGAAGAATATTTTTTATGAAATAGAGGGTGCAAACATCAGACATATAAAAACTATTATGGAGTGAGACAACATGAACAATTACTTACCAACGGACTATCAAAACTTCATTGCTCTTTCACGGTATGCCCGATGGAAGGAAGATGAACAACGGCGTGAAACATGGGGCGAGACAGTCGCACGATACTTTGATTACATGGCACAGCATCTCAAGAGTAAGCACAAGTATACTCTGTCGAATGAACTACGGGGTGAACTGGAACAAGCTGTATTAAATCAAGACATCATGCCAAGCATGAGAGCATTGATGACTGCTGGTCCTGCGTTGGATCGCTGTCATGTGGGTGGCTATAACTGTTCTTACGTACCTGTGGATAGTCCAAGAGCATTCGATGAGACTATGTATATACTCATGTGTGGCACTGGTGTAGGCTTCTCAGTAGAACGTCACAACATTGAGAAGCTGCCTGTCGTCAACGAAGACATGCATCTCAGTGATACAGTCATCAAGGTTGGCGACTCCCGTCCAGGATGGGCTAAATCTTTGCGTGAACTAATCTCTCTCTTATACGCAGGGCAGATACCCCAATGGGATACGTCAGAGGTTCGTCCTGCTGGCGCACGTCTCAAAACCTTTGGTGGTAGAGCAAGTGGCCCAGCCCCACTGGAGGAACTGTTTGAGTTCCTTGTGGAGAAGTTCAAGGGTGCAGCAGGTCGTCGCCTGTTCCCCATTGAATGCCACGACATCATGTGTAAGATTGGTGAGGTTGTAGTCGTAGGCGGTGTACGTCGTAGCGCACTCATCAGCCTGTCCAACTTGAATGATGACCAGATGGCACATGCTAAGTCAGGTATGTGGTGGGAGAATGAAGGGCAACGTGCGCTGGCTAACAACAGCGTAGCCTACAAGGGCAAGCCAGAGATGGGTACATTCATGCGTGAGTGGGTATCCCTGTACGAAAGCAAGTCTGGTGAACGTGGTATCTTCAATCGTAAGTCAGCACAGGTACAGGCAGCTAAGAATGGTCGCCGTGAGGTAGAGCATGATTTCGGATGCAACCCTTGCAGTGAAATTATCTTGCGTCCATACCAGTTCTGTAATCTGTCAGAGGTTGTTGTACGTGCATCAGACACACAGCAGACACTGACTGAAAAGGTTCGCCTTGCCACTATCTTGGGTACGTTCCAGTCTACACTGACTGACTTCAAATACCTGCGTAATGTATGGAAGAAGAACACAGAAGAGGAACGCTTGCTTGGTGTATCACTGACAGGTATCATGGACAATGACATGATGTCAGGTAAGTCAACGCATCTGGGCAAGAACATTGGGGCTACACTTAATGCACTCAAGGAACAGGCAATCGAAACTAATGCAGCTATGGCACAGCAGCTTGACATTCCACAGTCAACAGCCATTACCTGTGTCAAGCCTAGTGGTACAGTCTCGCAGCTTGTAGACAGTGCGTCAGGTATCCATGCTCGTCACAACCCATACTACATTCGCACGGTAAGGGGCGACAACAAAGACCCTATCACACAGTTCCTTGTGTCAGAGGGTATACCGGCAGAGCCTGATGTGATGAAGCCTGATAGCACTACGGTGTTCAGCTTCCCAATGAAGTCACCCAACAGTGCCGTATGTCGCACAGAAATGGATGCCATTGAGCAGCTTGAGTTGTGGTTGCAGTATCAGCGTCACTGGTGTGAGCATAAGCCGTCTGTCACCATCTCTGTCAAAGAGAATGAGTGGATGGCCGTAGGCTCATGGGTGTACGAACACTTTGATGAGGTGTCAGGCATTAGCTTCCTGCCATTCAGTGAGCATACCTATAAGCAAGCACCCTATCAGGATATTGATGAGGGTACGTACAGAGAACTCTTGACACAGATGCCTAAAAGTGTTAATTGGAATATGCTACAAGAGTTTGAGAAGGAAGACACTACATCCGGTGGACGTGAGTTGGCCTGTACTGCTGGTGTCTGTGAGGTAGTGGACTTGAACGCAGCATGATTGAAGGAGCAGACATGCCTAACTGGTGGCAGTGGTGGTTGTTGTTAGCCATCACTGTCAACACTACAATCAACATTATTGTATTCTTCAAGCACAGGTTTAGAGGGCGTAAACAGTGAAAGACATAGAGAGTCTGCTGTACAAAATATTTGGTAGGTTCTTTAAAGAAAAGAAGACACCACAATATTTAACAGGCAAAAGAAAGGAATTGATAGATGAGGGATGCAATGATACAAACATTAAAGCAACATGCAAAAGCAAGTAGCCAGTTGCACATGATGAACATTGAAGTGTATCTTAAAAACCCAGCAGGTATAGGGGAGCATTCAGATATAATGGAAGCTATACAGGCTGAGTTAGATAAGATGGCTATGCACGAGGATAGGCTTGACATCTTGGACAATTACTTCAATGAGTAAGAAGCAGCCGAAGAAGAAAGAGAAGCTGGCATGGAAACGAGAGGAAGGGTGGGTACAGTTTAATCCACCCCCTAAACATCCACAATACAAAGAGTGGCTAAAAAGAAGGAGCAACAAGATGCGTCGTAATGGTTTAACAAAGTATGATGCCCCTTTGCGCATACAGTTTCAGTGGGGCTATGAAGCATTTAAAAAACACACAAGAAAGAAAAGGGGTAAACGTAGTGTACACCATATCATGGATAGCGGTATGGACTATAACACTATGCAGCATCGTGAGTGGCAAAGGGGCTGGAATACTGCGTACTTTGAAAGCCAGGAGAAACTAAATGAACCTAGAACTAGAGGCTAAACAGTGGATGAAGGAGAAACAAGTGAGTGACATTTCTGCAACACTATACCAAGAGAAAGCATGCGAGACTGCTATCTTCCCCAAGAACAAGGCTATGGAGTATCTTACTCTTGGCCTTACAGGTGAGGCTGGTGAGATTGCTAACAAGGTAAAGAAGTTCATTCGTGATGGTGCAGCACAGGATGAGTACCTTGCCAAGCGCATTGAGATTGGATATGAGATTGGTGACGTGCTTTGGTACTGCGCCGTACTAGCTAAAGAAATGGAGATGGACCTTGGTCACATTATGGAGAACAACCTACAGAAACTGGCTGACCGCAAGAAACGTGGTACGCTATCTGGCAGCGGAGACAATCGTTAGTAAGTAACACAAAAAAAGAAGGGGCTTTGCGGCCCCTTTTTATTTATCAAATACTCCTGCTTTTCGCATCTGTCGTAAATACTTTACATAGTATAACAGCATTGTATAGTCATACATTGCACCATCTGTTGGCTCACCATGATTGTCATGGTATACTTGCAAGGCACGTTCTTGGGTCAACCTTTGGCACACGATTGAATGATGCCTTCTTCATTGGGTCAAAGCCGAAGCGTTCTTTGTACACTGGTTGCTTTGAATTAAATGTAACAATATCCATGATGTCGCTACGATACTCTTGGATTACACGCTTCAAGAAATCTTTCTTTCCCTCACGAGTCAGCCCATCATATACGTCACTCTGTTCTATAGCAGGTACGACATAATCTGTAATATACTCGCCCATAAATTGTGATATCAATGCATCAGCTTCTGGTACACCTGTCTTTGCAAAGACAATGCGCCTTGATATTTTGAGGTCCGCTAATTCTTTCTCAAACCTATTCTTGCGTTCATTGTACAACACACCATATACCTGACGCGAGAATGGTGTAGTCCTACGCAAGTCTTCTGCACGAGTTGGCGACTGATATGTTTCAGATGGCCGTGTACCAATCAACTCTGACAGATACTCTTCAATCTTGTAGTTCATAGGAATACGGGCCAGTGACCTGTTAATACCAAAACTTAACATATCGCTTGAGTTAGTGTTCTTGACAATACGTGCATCATCTGGTGCAGCAAAGGTATTGAATGTATCCTGTAGCATGGTCATAGGAATACTATACGTATTGATAATGTTTGCAGCAGCAGCAGTCAACATTCGTTCTACTTTTTGTGGGTCATCCTCTGCCATAACATCGCGCAGCGCAGCGTCAAGTGCGTACAAACCAGAACCAGCACGGAACTGTGTACCTGACAGTGCTTGAATTGCATCTGCAAGTTCATTACGGTCACCATACAATGGACGGTCTTGCTCTGTGAACCCAGCAATTTTCGCTACATCTTGATCTACAGCCCTTGCCACAAGATCACCAAGGAACAGGAACGGTGCAGCAGGGAAGAACGGACGCAGGTCATACGTGCTACCGTCTGCCTTCTTGCCTTCCCACCAATTCTCGCCGGAATGTTCAGACATACGATACGCAGTAGCACCCATTAGGAATCCGGTACCTACAAGACCTTTAGCTAGTTCTTCATAGTTGTCTTGGTTCTTTGCAGCAAAGCGCACAAAGCCAGCGTCCATTAGATATAAAGGCGAATACTCATAGGTAAATCGCATGGCGTTTGCAATAAAGCGAGGGACGGAACAAGGGATGTTGTAAGGAATGGGGCTTTGTGAATGCCACTGATAATAGAACGTGCAAGAGGACTGTCCGGTGTCTTCTGATAGGTGAAGTAAAGTGACTCCTCTACAGCTTTGTCTAGCTGTGCCTTACCCGTAGTGGTGCTGAACCGCCCTTTAAAATTTCCAGTACGAACAATGTCTTGCAAATTATATTCTTTAAAATCTGCCTTTGTCTTGTCACCAGCCCGTATGGCTTGTGAGAACTCTTCATTCAATTGTCTCTTCAAGCTACCGACAAACGCTGCCCTCTTGAACATATTGTCCGATGCTTGGTTAAGTGCGTTAAGGTTTGCACCTATTGCCCTCATCTTGTCTAGCTTTACACCGGACTTCATATTAGTCGCATCAACAATGTCCTGCAACTCACGGAACATCTGACTTGCTTTGGCAGAAAAGCCAGACTTGAATACAGCTTCGATAGCCATAGCTTCTTTCTTGTTTGTAATACCGAATATTACAGAGAATACATCTTCGTTAGCCTTACCTACCAAAGACTTTTGACCAGGTAATACTTTAGATATACCTCTGTCTACAGCTTTTGTAACAGCATCTATACCAACACGACCCAAACCAGATACGGTGTTACGTACTGTTGTACCAGTCTGTGATGTCATAAAAGCAAGACGTAATGCGTCAGCACCACGCACACCATTTAGCATACGACCTGCTGCAGTTATTTGAACCTCATCTGTAACAGCGTCTGCTTTTTCTAGGAACCTACGTACACCCGCCGAACCTTCTTTTTCAAAGGTCTGTACGGCACCATACAGATCACCCTTGCGCTGTGCGTTAAGGCCAAACAAATCATCAAAGGATGCATCTAATAGTTTACGCACAGAGGCTGCGCCATTAAGTGTTCGTGCCGCAGCAGATACATCAGCCATAAACAAGCTGGCGAAATCATCTGGGGTCAAGTCATATTTTTTAAATATGTTACCAATGTCAAAGTTAGTTTCTATTTCATCGGCTGACATACTGCGAAGGCCACGCGCAATGGTTTCCGTAATTCGTTCACGTGGTTGCCTTCCTCCAGCTTTTTCAATTAGGTCCATGCCCATAGCAAAAACTCTTTTCTTTTTACTTGGGTCAAGAATAATATCAAAAGTAGGAATAAAGTCAAACTCATCGTCAGGCAGAGTCGTGCCAGCAGCTTCTTCTTGTTCTTGAATTACTTTATCTTTAATCTTTGTTCTGGCTGCTTCACCCTCTGCTACACGTTCTGGATCAAGCGCACGTAATACTTCCTTTGTATCTGCCAACAATTCTTTATCTGCATTAAGCAGTGTTTCATCTGCTGCTTCATTGGCCTTCTTAATGTTTGCGAGGGTGGCTTTATCTGCATCATCAAGCAGGTCTTCGACATTACGTTCTGCAAAGCGTGAGAAGCCAGTCTTTGCCAGACCAACAGCCGCAGCAGCAGGTAGCACACCACTGGCAACAGATGTCACAAGCAACTCTTCATTGCTAAATTCTCTACGCAAGTCTGCCTCAAGTTCTGTCTTCTGTGCTGCCACATTCTGTAGCGCACCGAATGCCGCTTCACCTGCAATAGTTGTCTTGATAGGATTAGATGCAGCAGATTGTATCATGCGACTGCCGATACGTTGTGGCTGAAATGCTTGGCGTAGTGTGCCAGCCACTGCCGCTTTAGCTGCCTGTGAACTTGCAACACCTGCTGCCTTACCATATCCAGGTAGTAGAAGCCCCAAATAAGTAGACGGTGCCTTGAGCAAACCCTCGACGTAATCGCCAAAGGCATTCTCAGCACCGCCTTCCTCATAGAAGTGAGGCATCTCTCTAAATGTTTGATACAGCAAACGATAGTCCGCAAGACGCATCTTTGCTTTTTCGTCGTTGCGCTTTGTAGCATCAGCAGCGGCAGCAGATACGTAACCGTAGTCACCTGCTGTCGTCATTTCGTTTACATCAAATGAACGGAAGTGTTCAATAAACTCATCAATGACATCTTCATCTTTGATGTTAGTCATGTTGTGTCGTTCTGCCAAGAACCTCTTAGCAGACTCAAACACAGCAGAGTTACGCTTGATTGCCTCGTAAGACTTTACAGAGTTGTCAAACGAGTTATCGTCATCATCTAGCAACCCAGCGAGTATACCTTTATTAATATTTGTATCACGTGTTGGTGGTGAAGAAGCACGAGAGCCAAGAATAGTATCAGTTTGCTGTGAAACTAAAGACTTATCTTCATCCAACAGACCTAATAATATAGACATTTACCTACCCATTAATCCACCACGTGAACGATATGCGGATACCTCTTTTTCTGCCTTGCGTCTGTCACGTATCATTTGTATTGCGGCAGCAAGTTCCTTACCATTAGGTCCGGTTAGTTCTTTTCTAAATGATGATCTCTCTGCGCCTTCCAATGTGCCATCAATAAATTTCATGGCTAGTTGTATTGCACTTGGTTTAAATTTAGTTTCTGTTACTTGCTCTTGTGCATCTAATACAGTTTTTGTTGACGAGTCTTCTGACGCATCTTCTTTTGAAAGACCTGTAGTTATTTTATCAACCACGTCAGACGTTTTACCGCCTAGCTTTTTTAACAACTCGCGAGTAATTGATCGACTCGCCGGTTTGTCACTCAATGTACCATCGTCTTTAATCTCATAAAACTGATCTCCTATTCTACGATACGGTACAGGACCAGACCGTGGGGGAAATGCAGGGCGACCTCTAAACAATGCTTGCATGGCATCTTCATCAAATACTACATCAGGCTTCAATCGTTTTATTCTTTCGTCCGTAGTTTCAGGAGCATCAGGTTTACTAGCCCGTAATGCATTATCTAAAATGCCTTCAGCATCTTCAGTATCTATGTTAAACGCATTTGCTACAGCTAAGACAGCTTTCTCTCTACGCATAGGAGCAACGCCCCCACCCAATGCTATCAACCCTGCTTTGTCTAAGACATTCATAACATTTTCAACTGTTGCCTGATCTGCACTCATGCGAATAGGCGCATTAGCTTTTTCTACTGCGTTATCCAGAATTACAGAAACAGCATCTGAAGACAAGTTTAATTCATCGGCTAATTCTGCTACTACTGCACTTTTCTTTTGACCGCTAAGAATAACAGCGCTTTCTGGCGTAGTAATATCAGGTATAGCATTTTCTGCAACTGCCACATCTGCAGCAGTCTCTATAGCAGTAACTGCCTTTTCTACCTCTGCTGCAAAAGATGCATCATGTATATCAGACGCCCCAGCAATAATTTCATCAAATGTTTTACCATCCATTGATAAGTCTGAAACAATAGATGTTACACCACTTGTGTCATTAGGATACCTTGTTTCAAGGGTATTTATTTGATCTTGACTAAGCCTAAACCCTGCTGCAACCTCATATTCACGTTGCATTGCTTCAGGTGTTGTTGCCTCAAGTAACCGTTGCGTCTCTTCTGTCGTAGGCAAAGTATCTGCCCCAGCACCAGTATCAGCACCCGTCTCTGCCGCACCGCCAGCTAGAGCCGGTAAGTCAAGACCCTGAAATTTTTGCGCTGCCAAAGTAACACTTCTAGTGTTCCATCCCTCTGCAATTGCTTGTTTCATATGAGTTTCAACAGCAGCTTCAAGGGCTTTGTTAAATTCTTCAGTTGAGTTAACGCCAGAATCCTCTAATACTTTAAGAATTTTACCTAAGTTTGCTGGATTAGTCATATCAATATCGGACAATCCTGCCAAAGCAGACGCTAGTTTAGGATTATTTATTTGCAAATTTTTCTTTGCTGTCAGATACAATGTATTAAATGCTGCATTTACGGACGTGTCTGTTGTACCTGCAAGATTGGCTTGCTCAGTTTTTAATCGGTTACGTATGGCTATATCTTCTGCCATACCTTTACCAGCAAACGGACCTTCACTATTGCGATATCTATCACCATGCTTGGAAATATTTCTTTGAATATCTTCATTAAGACGGGCAATTTGCGTTTCGTAAGGAACAAAACCACCAGCATCCAAATCGTCTGCTTTTCTATTCAGTCGTGTAGATTTTGCTGGATCACCATCTCTTGCCGCAATAAGTGCCTGTGTGCGAAGCACAGCAGCCTCACCCTCAAGCTGTGCTTGCTCTAGTTTAATTTTGTCGCCTATACGTTGTTTTTCCGAAAGAGCATTAGTATAGTCTACATTTTCACTTCCGTCTGCATTTAGGGGTTCCATAAGAGACAGTCGTTGGTCTACTGCCTTCAGCGCAGTTTCGTCATCGCCTTGCTCTATAGCCAATGCCAGTAACGCATCTCGTCTTTTCCTTGCCTTTTCACGTTCTGGTTCTGTTGATGCTGGATTTATAGAAACATCATTTAAGAACGCCAGTTTATCGTTTGTACTCATCGAGGAATAATTCATACCCTCTCTATCAAAGGTATATCTATCAAACGACAAGGACGGCGCAGTAGGCGTAGTCGTAAACCCAATCTGTTGCATCTGTTCTTTAGCTTGCGCACCACCTGCTGCCGTAACGTCAAAGTCAGGCACAATAGCACCAATTAGGCCACTACCCTTGATAGTGCCTTTAGGGAATACCATATCGGATGCGGCAAAGCTACTCTCTGCGTCAGACAAGCTACGAACAATCTCTGACAGTCCAAACTTATTAGCTGGGACATCTATACTAGCACGTTGGATAAAGTCAATTGGACGTACACCAGTCTTTGATTGCTCACGCATGAATGCAATGTCGTCTGTAAATCCAGACAAACCACGTTCTTTGTACAAAGCTGCCGCAATGTTCTGTGCATCTACGTCATTTTGATTGCCACTAATTACGTAGGCTGCATCTTGTATCAGCGTTTGAATTTCTTTGTCTTTTGACTTGCGTTCTCTTTCGCGTTCTTCTGCCTTTTTCAAACGCCACTTGGACACCATGTCGATATTATCGCGTGTCCGTTCAATGCTTTCTTTAAGTTGCGTGTCAACAGACTTAGCAAGTCCTGTGGCAAAACCTGTGAAGAAACTCATTAGCCTCTCCTACCCATTAAACCTGTAGCCCGTCCTGTTGCTACCTCTTTCATGGTATCAACGATTTCATCAGTAGTTTCTTGTGGCTGTTCTTCACCAGCCTCTTCTGCAGTCTCTTCCTGCAAGCGCATCAACGCCTTGTCAATTACTGTGCTACGAACCTCTTCATCTTTCTCAAGACCAGAGTTGTATTCGATACCCTCTTCATCTGCCATGAACATAATCAGTTCCATAAGCACAGGTATTACCATCATACCCACATCAATGCTGTGCTTGCCTTCCATAACGCCAGACAGTTGCAAGCTGTTGGCTACAGTAGTTACAGGCACACCCATTTCCAGAACATCCATAAGTTGTTCTGTAACCTCATCATTTGCAAAACGAGGAATGTAATAGTCAAGTGCTTCTTCTACTGTTGTATGCTGTGCAGGGCTTTGCCAAGGACGTGCGCCAAGTTCATGCGTCATCGACATGCCAGGAATAGGAGCATCAAGTAGAGGTTCGTTTGCAATGTCCATTATACTTCGACACTCCTTTTACTGCGAATGTTAGTCATATATGTCGCAACACGATCAAGAGGCTGACCAATATCGTTATCCTTGGTAGGCATCTTGTCTTCTGACTTTGCAAGCAAGCCACGCATAATAGATTTAGGTTTTTCTGTTTCCGCATTCTTTTTTTATGCGTCTATCCATGCTATGATATAACATTCCTGCTGGATTATTTAACATGATTATACCTCATTTTACGCTTGTTGACAACTAAATTCATCATCTGCCGAAGAATAAATTTAATCTTGGGCTTGTCTTTAATGTACTCTGCAAAGTCTTTACCATGCTTTACGTACAGGTTGAACACCCAGCGTGGTGCATTCTTCTTCATCCAAGACCGGAACATAAACCAACGTACATCTGTAGGTCCGTATACCTCACGGGCTACCCAGCAGAACTCAATGAATGCACTACCAAGTGTACCAATCAAGCTACCGATTGCGCTACCAGCGGCTGTCCTACCCGCTGCTCTAGCGGCAGCAGCTTGTGCATCTGCACTCAACTGCGCTATAGCCATGCTACTAAGGCGGTCTAGTTCATTCTCTGCTGAAGTCCATGCCCATTCCATCGTGTCAGCATAGTATGTCCACAGGTTGTCGTATGAGTTTTTAGAAATGTCAAGCAGTGCCGTAGCATTAAGTTCATTGGCACGGTTGATGGCAGCAGTGTTTGCTGTAGCAATCTCTCTGCGCCACTGTGCATTGTTCTGTGAAATCACAAGCTGGTTCTGTGCATTGAACTGGTCACGTTGATTGTTAAGTTCTGCGTTAAAGCGTTCTACTGTATTACGTTGACCGGCATTGAACTGCGACTGCGCGTTAGCTTGTGCTGCATTAAACTGTGAAGTTTGTGAATTTAGATTTGCAAAGACTGGTTGGTTTGATTATCTGACGTAGCATTAAACTGACGTGCGGCATTCTCTGCGGCTTGATCTGTAAACAGGCTTTGAATACGCTGTTGTGATTTGAACATGGATGTCTGCTGACGATTAGTCAGATTAGCCATATCCATATTCAAGAAGGCTTGTGCATTTGACACTGCAGCCTGTTGACGATTGTTGAGGTTAGATGCATCCATCTGCGCCAATGCTGCAGCCTCTGCCATAACCATTGCCTGTGAGTTGGTCAGGTTCTGCATATTCATTGTGTTAGCAACACGGCTGTTCTCAAGCTGTACTTGTTGCTCTGCAGTAAAGTTCATATTGGCAACATCGCTAATCTTAGCTGCATTTTGTACACGTGCTTGGAACGCTTGGTCAAACTCCATGCCAATAAATGTGGCACGTTGTTGAGCAGAAAGCATAGCACGTTGCTGTCTATTGGACAGGTTCTGTGCCTCAAACTGTGCCGTAACAGATGCGTCAGCTTGTGCAATAGGCAATGCTGCTTCAAATGTTGCTTGTATAATAGCTTGTCCTGCGATACTAGATGCACCTAATCCACGTGCTGCCATCTGTGCGGTAGCATTACGTAAAGCACCTGCAGCCCAAGCTGGAGGATTAGATGAATCAAAGTTAGCAGTGAGAGAAGCAAGCTGTCCTTGTACGGTAGCTTGTTGTGAAGGGGTCGCTGTTGCGGCTTGTACTTGTTCAGTAAATGTGGCGGCTGTCTGTGCATCTGCTGCACCATTGATTAACTCACCGGCTTGAATCTGACGTTGTACAGGATTATCAATTAGTGTGGCATTACCTTGAGCAGCAGATACGTTACCTACGGACGATGCCGTTTGTTGTGCTGCTACCACTTCAGCCCGTGGGTCTACTGTTCCTTGTGCAGCCTGTGTTGCATCTAGTGCAGAAGCAATGGCAGGTGCGGCATTAGTTGCTTGCACTTGTGCAGCATTTTCTTCTATGGCGGGTGTAGCTTGTGTAGTCTGTGCCATAGCTGTAGGCACAGCCATACCACCAGTTACTTGGCCTGTAGCTGGGTCTATTATTTGTTGTGCTGTTTCTCGTACACCAATAGGAGCAACTGCACCACCCGTTGGCAAACCTGGAGTAATGGCTTGTTGCGCTATTATATCACCAAGTTGTGGTTGCTTTGTTTCAGTAACATCAATTTCAGTGGTTGTTACACCGTCTGGAATATCGTCTTCACTACCATATACTGTACCATCTTCTGCTTTATATTGTGTAGTGGTAGTTGTAATAGGTTTTGGCATTGTAAATGTTGGCACAGCCTGTTGGGGTAACTGAACACTACCACCCGTCTGCATCTTCACTACACCGCCCTTTGCCATCTGCACAGCAGCATTCTTAAACTGCTCCATACGTGCTTGACGTGCAGGGTCTTGCTCAATGTAGTTCTGGAACTCGCCCATGTTGCCTGTATAGCCCATGCTCTTGGCGATTTTGTTCATCGCTTCTGGTTTGAATGCCTTGAATACAGCCATACTAATTCATTCCCATAAATACTGTAACTACCATAGCAACCACCATCACCGTACTGCCCATAATCATTGCTTCCAGTCGCCACATGCGCTTGTCGAGTGCCTCTAACTTTTCCTGCACAGAGGCATACCTGATAGCACATTCTTTTTCGTGTGCCTCAAGTTCCATCTGTGTTTTGAGTACGGGTTCCATCGCCAGCTTCATCAGTCGGCGTCAGCGATTGTCAAGTCACCGGCTGCGACCTGACGCATGATTTCGTCATAAAATCTATTCCCCGGAGAATTGTTTGGCACAGACCAATTGTTTTCACCCGTCACGATTGTAATACTGGTATTTTCACCGGACACAGCGTCTTGGACATACTGTGCGCTTATAATATTTATTTCTTTCATGTCTACAACTCCGCATCCAAAATGATATAGTCAGAAGTCGATGCAAAATTCATGTTAGCCACATCACTGGCTGACAAACCGTGACTTGATTTTGTAAGCCTGATAAATTGCATTTCATTAGCGGCGCAAGAAATAGTTGCTGCAAAACCTGTAGTCGCACTGCCGTTGATTTTGATAGCGGGAGCCGTGCCATAAACTGTTAGAGCAGGATTGGCTCTAAATGTGGCAGGGGGAAACACAGGGCCAAAGTTAAACTCGTTACCATCTTGATAAAGGCCCATCCCCGGCCCGTATGTATCGTTACGACTGCCGCCGATTTTGTATGCGTACCTCTGACACCTACGCAACTCATCCGTAAACGACCGATGCTCAAACGGCGTGGCCTGTTCGCCGATTTCAAGCTGGATGCCTGTGATGTAAAAGTCGTTTCCTACTGTACTCATCCACCCATTTGCTGATGCGTTTGTGCCGTATGTACCTGTACCCCAAGTGTTGTTTGTGCCGTGGTAATCTGTACCCCAAGCAAAGCCCCAGTAAAGGCTAAGGCCGTGTCCTGTGCCGCCGCCAATAGCACCCGCAGACGATGTGATAAGAGAGGTACTGCCAGCGGTAGGCAACACAGTTATGACCTTCTGCTCCCAAGTATTTGCGCTTGAAATTGTGTATTCAATCGGAATGCGATAGGCAGTTTGACCATTGGCAATCTTGTCAACGGTGAGGAAGTATGTGCCTGTGGTGTCTGACTTGACAAAGAACGAAACAGTAAAAGATTTAGCTGACGAAGAGCCATATTTAAGTTGCTGTAGGTCATCGCCTTCAAACTTGTATTGCAGGGCGTAGTATTCATCCGCAGCAATAGAAGTGTCCGCTGTCGATACAAGCATTTTCAGAGCCTGATGATGCCCTGTCGTCGCAATGTCGCCGGTGGTCATGTCGTACTTTTCACCAGTAAACGCACCGCCGCCGTTAGAAAAGCCTTTGAAACGGTCTACCGCACCGTAGGCATTCGTCATAGTAGTTGCAGACGTGGCCCTCTGAAAAATCTGCATATCACCATTAATAATCAGGTTCCTGTTCGACAACGCCGTCTGCGAACCAATCAGTGCGGCGAGTTCTGCTGCCTTACTCATGCGAGGTCTCCGTGTGCTAGACTTCCTGTATTAGCATCCTGCTGTGTACCAGCATCATCTTTAATTCGTAGACCGTAGGAATTAGCATCTCTTTCTCTATTCCCAAGAATGTAGTTGTTATTTTCATTCACTGTTGCAGTCACTGCAAAATTAGCGTTGCCCATTGCTGAAGATAAAGTGATTGTGTAGTGACCAACGCCATTGTCGGTGCTGCTGCTCGTGTTGAAACTGTCAGTGATTGCATTGTCAGTAGTAAACGCCCACGCCTTTGCACTTCCCCCTGCAACAAAGCTGGTGGCAATGCTGTTGTTCCCAGAGGCATCCTTCAGGGTGTTTACTCTCAGTTCACTAGCCATTATGCGAGGTCTCCGTGTGTGTCACCATAAACAGCGTTGTCATCTGCTAGATTGCCGCCACCATCAAGAGTTCTTTGTCTATATGCAGAAGTGGCTTGGTTCGTATCAATCACTTGAAGATGCAATGAGCCGTCTGAGTTCTGGCCTTTAATTGAATAATTTGCATTTCCCATTGCACCAGTAAATGTGACTGTTGTTGTTCCAGTTGTTTCGTCTGTAATGCTTGCTACATTGAAACTGTCAGTGATTGCTATTGTTCCTGTGCCATTATATTTAATCCACGCCTTCGCCAGCCCCTGCTGCAAATTCGTTGTGGTCGAGTTGCCCTCGCCTGTCACGCTAATAGAGCCAGCCGTGGTTACTCCTGTGATTGTATCGACTTTGAGTATGCTTGCCATTATGCGAGGTCTCCATGAATTGTAACGCAATGACTTGTATCATCGGCGGACCCCGCATCAGAAAGTTCTACGGCAATAGTAGAAGCGGAATACCTTGCAGTGTTTTGTGTGAGATTCCGTCGTTGGTCAGTGCTGGATGCCATGCCTGACTGTGAGTAATCATTATTAACCATAGCATTAGTAAAACTGTAACTATAATCACCTGTTCCGTGGTCGGTTCCACTGCCAACATTAAAAGAATCAGTTGTTCCCGCTGTAGTAGTGCCATACAGCCACGCCTTCCCCGCATGTTGCTTCGTCAGCCCTACCGGCCCTGTACCAGCTTTATCCGCAATGGTATCTACATTCAATACGCTGGTCATACGAT
>FUIF01002960.1_pt1 | contig 15559 bp, 17 predicted proteins | sample 1003461 | NCBI WGS metagenome assembly FUIF01 (sample SAMEA80401918, study PRJEB19352) | marine metagenome | reverse complement strand
GTATCATGGTTTCCAAAACACGAAGTGCAACAGATGGCTATGATGTTCGGCTCACAAGAAACAATACACGCTGTTGCATATAGTTATTTAAATGAAACACTTGGGCTTGAAGACTTTGAAGCGTTTCTTCACGAACCTGCTACGGCAGAACGATTTGATAATCTGGTCGCTTATGACGGTAATGATCCTAAAGGCATTGGTCGGAGCTTGGCTATATTTTCCGCCTTTGCAGAGGGTGTTAGTCTGTATAGTGCTTTTGCTGTTCTATATAGTTTTCAACTTCGTAATCTTCTCAAAGGAGTCGGACAACAAATGAAATGGTCTGTAAGAGATGAATCATTACATAGTAAAATGGGTTGTCAATTATACAGACACATGTGTGAAGAAATACCTACATTAAAAGAAGACTGTAAAGAAGATATATATAAAGCTGCTAAGATAATGGTTGAGCTTGAAGAAAAATATATAGATAAGATGTTTGAAATGGGCGATATTGAAAACCTTAAAGCAAACGATTTAAAACAATTTATTAGAAAAAGAACAAATGAGAAACTTGTGGAGTTGGGTTATACAGATAAAAGACGCTTCTTTAGCTATGATCGAGCTGGGGCTGATGTACTTGATTGGTTTTATCATCTTACTGGTGGTCACACCCATACAGATTTTTTCGCGATTCGTCCGACTGATTATAGCAAAGCTAACGAAGGTGAAGACTTTGAAGATATTTGGTAATAGTAAATGGCCAGTACGTATAGGTTATATGGGTGCTGGATTTATACTAGCCGCACATTGGACATTAGAACCTATATTATTTATAGCAGGTTTTAGTTGTGTATTAATACAAGTAACATATAGAAAACAATGGAATTTAGTCGCGTTAAATATAAACGGACTAGTTGCATGGATAATACATTTTTTAAAATGAAAGAATCAAAATTAATAGAATTAAAAAACAAAGTAGATCGTTTAAATAAGATCGTACAAGTATTAATAAACGAAATACAAGCAAATGCTACTTTAGCTCAAGGCACATTAACAGCTTTTCAATTACATATTGGAGAAGATGAATGGAATAAAGTTGTAGAAGAATTAAAAAACAGAGAAGAACGTAGAACAAAAGAACAAGATAAAAAATTAGACTTAGATGTGGAATAAAGAGTGGATAAAAGGAGTTGATTATCCTGAGTGGGGTGACACAGAAGTATATAAAAAAACAATAGCAGGAGGATATTTATATAATGGAGAAACACCGAGAAAAGCGTATGAAAGAGTTGCTAGAACAGTTGCGAAAAGATTACAGAAGACCGAAATGGCAGAAACTTTTTTTGAGTATATCTGGAAAGGTTGGTTATGCTTGGCGTCACCTGTACTATCAAACACCGGTACTGATAGAGGTTTACCTATTAGTTGCTTTGGTATTGATGTTGCTGATTCTATCATAGACATAGGTCAAAAAAATTTAGAGATGATGCTACTCGCTAAACACGGCGGTGGAGTTGGTATCGGTGTAAATCAAATAAGACCCGCCGGAGCTAAAATTACTGGTAATGGAACAAGTGACGGAGTTGTACCTTTTTGTAAAATATATGATTCAACTATACTTGCAACGAATCAAGGATCTGTCAGACGAGGAGCTGCATCTGTTAATATCAACATTGAACATGACGATTTTGAAGAATGGCTCGAGATTAGAGAACCAAAGGGAGACGTCAATAGACAGTCACTTAACCTCCATCAATGCGCGGTCGTCGGTGATAAGTTTATGCGAAGACTTGTTAGCGGAGATAATGAAGCTAGAAAACGATGGGGCAAATTACTTCAAAAGCGCAAAGCAACTGGCGAACCTTATATTTTATTTAAAGGAAATACAAACAAGCAAAACCCTTCAGCTTACAAAGACAACGCGCTGAAGGTACATATGACAAACATATGTAGTGAAATAACACTGCATACAGATGAAAATCATTCATTCGTTTGTTGTCTATCTAGCTTAAACCTAGCTAAGTACGATGAGTGGAAAAATACAAATATCATTTACGACTCAATATGGTTTCTTGATGGAGTACTTGAAGAGTTTATACAAAGAGCTAAATATAGAAAAGGCTTTGAAAACTCTGTAAGATCTGCTGAAAAAGGTAGAGCATTAGGTTTAGGTGTTCTAGGGTATCATACATACCTACAAGAAAAAGGTTTACCGTTTGAGGGTTTATTAGCACAATATGAAACTAGAAGAATCTTTAGTCAAATCAAAATCGAATCTGAGAGAGCTAGTATGGCTCTTGCTGATGTTTATGGAGAACCTCTTTGGTGCGTCGGTACTGGCTTTCGCAATACCCATTTACGCGCTATTGCTCCCACTGTTAGTAATAGTAAACTTTCTGGAAACGTGTCTCCCGGAATTGAACCGTGGGCAGCTAACGTTTTCACTGAGCAAAGCGCAAAAGGAACGTTTATACGCAAAAATCCTACACTACAAAAAGTGTTGGACAAAAGAGGATTAAATACAAAAGAAGTATGGGACAAAATATTAGCAGATGGTGGTTCGGTACAGGATATAAAAGGATTAGACGAAGATACCAAAGAAGTATTTAAAACATTTAAAGAAATAAATCAATTAGAATTAGTAAGACAAGCTGGTATACGCCAGCAGTATATAGATCAAAGTGTAAGTTTAAACCTTGCTTTTCCAGCTGAAGCAAGTCCTAAATGGATTAACAGAGTACATTTAGACGCATGGAAAAAAGGTATTAAAACTTTATACTATATGAGAACAGAGTCTGTGCTTCGTGGAGACATAGCTGCGAAAGCAATGGACGATGGTTGTTTAAGTTGTGATGGATAGTAACTAAAAAAGGGGAGCTCGATTGAACTCCCCTTTGGTTACAGGATCTTCGGGTATGGTACGCCCGTTATTTCTTGATCCTTAACAATTCCATCTACGTCTTGCTGCTTTACCTCTTTCTGATGTCCAGCTTTTAGATCTTGCACAAAACGATTTTCTACGCTTAGCGTCTTTACTTCCTGGTTTAAGCTCTGATGGCTTTTTAGTTACAGCAGTTTTTAATTTACTACCAGGATTTTTTCTTTTATATTCATCAACACCTTTCTGCGTCATACCTCCTCCAGCTGCACCACCTGTAGCGCTTTTATCTTTAGATACTTTATTAAAATTCTTACCTTTACCAATAGTACGTCTTGGCTCTGCTGCATTTAGTGGAGACATATAATTTCTTCTTCTACCACACGGCGTAACGGGAAACGGATTACTTTTTTGTTTAAACATTATTCACCACATTTTTTACTAGGGTCATCAACTCTTCTCCAGTCTTCTTTTTCAAACCAGTCTCTAAGTGTAGCTCCTTTTTTACGAGCACCCTTTACATTTGTTTTACTTGATCTTTTATACTTACCACTAGCGCCAGCAGATTTTTTAGCGCTTACTAATTCTTTTCTTTTCTCAGAAGATAAGCTTCTGATCTTTGCTGCAGGCAAGCACGTCTTTGTTGTTCCGCCACCTTTTTGTTTTTTAAAAGGTGAATTAGTTAATTTAAACGCCATTTGTTTTCTTTTTTAAATGATTATACATTGCATCGCCAAGCTCTACACCCATCTTAGAATCAGAAGGATAATGAACTCTACCTACTAATCTACTATTAGAAATATCATCAGCTGCTTTCATAAAATCGTTTTTATATTTAGGGTACATTTTACTAAAAGCATTAGCAAATAATCTAGACTGAGCAGAGTGTCCTGATGGATATGATTTTGTTTTAGCTGTGTCCATATTTACAACTTCTAAATTCATACCCATATTACCTGCTAAACCTTGAGGTCTAGTTCTACCATGATAGTCTTTTAATTTTCTAATTACTTCGTTACTTTCATTATTTAATTTAACAAATAAATCATTAGGAAAAGGTAAATTGTTTCTTTTAAAAACGTCTTTAAACACTTTTTCTTGATCATCATTATATTCAACAAATTTTTTATCAATAGGTATTCTATTAATATCATTTATTTCCTTAAACGTTTCCAATGAATTATCTTTTGGAGGTCGTTTAGCTTTAAACATATCTATATTAAAATCATCAAAGTATTCCATTACCTATTTGTCTGCATGTTTATAAACCAGTTAGCTAATTGTTTATCTCTATTAGTAGCATTTGGTCTTGCTTTTAGTTTTCTAGCTTTTTCTACAGTTACATCACCACCATATAACTTATTTACTCTAGCTTTTAAAACACCTCTATACTCTTTTTTTAATGGCGACTTGCCATGTTGTTTTCTTATAGCTTCTTTACCTCTTTTAGCTATTGCTGCTTGTTCTGGTTTACCTGCTACTTTTGACCTTTGCTCTACTACAGTTAAGATCTGTATTTTACGAGCATAAGGTTTGTTTACATTTTTTACTTTAGCTACAGTTGCTCTTGCATCTGCTGGAGTAGCAAACTTTATACTAACAGTATCTTTAGGATTTTCATCAGTATATAATCTTCTACTAGAACCTTTAGGTTTTTTACCTGTACCTTTTAATGGTTCTTTTCTTTTAGCAGGTGAAGATTTACGACAACTACCTTTTGCTCCGGGTGTTGTTCCGGGTACTCGCTCATAACCTTGCCAGCATTTAAACGGTGAGTTGTGTAATTTAAAAGCCATTACTTTTTCTTACCGCCTCCGTATTTACTTGGTCCACCAGCTTTAGTACATCTTACACCCCAACCAGAAGCATAAGCACTTGGCCAAACTTTAAACTTACGTTTAGCAGCGGCTTTACAAGGACCACTAATCTTATTTAATGGACTGCTAATACCTAACATATTTAAAGCTGACTTCTTTTTTACAGTACCTAAATCAATACCAACTTGACCTTGGTAGTCTTGTTCTTTAATAGCTTTATCAGTTATTGATTGAGTAGCGTGCATACGTCTTTTTTCAGATGCACTCATTGGCTCTGGTTGTTTATACAATACTGTATTACGCTCTACTGGTTTTGCTTTGTTTTCTACTTTCATAGAAGGTGCTAATTGCCAGCTTTCTATACCTGATCTATCTTGTACTTCTCCGTCATCAGTAGGTATTAATCTTAACTTACCTCTTGAAGTATCATAGTAGAATTCATTTTTCTCCATGTTATACTCTTTTTCATTGTCTTCAGGAGTTTTATTAGTTCTATCCATGTAACCTTTTTTAAACTCTTTCCAAGCTTTAGCAGAGGCAATACTATCTGTTTTTTATCGTGCCCTTCGTTTAGTGGTGATCTCATATTACTTTATATTTAGTTTTACCGCGTTCATCTTTATATGCTTTTAAACAACGGTTTCTGTTATCTTCTTCTGATACGTATGATATATGTACCCAGTTAGGATTCATATCTGTTCCAAACTCCCATATCATTTGATCAAAATTTAAATTTTCTTTAACCCAGTTATACATCTCAGCATTAGTCTTATGACCAAACACATCGTCTATATCAATTGCTTGACCTTTGCAATGCTGACTGGTTTTACTTCCGCCGATCGCTTTATTAAGTTCAGCTGATCTAAAAAATGAGTTAACTTTTATTGGTCCACCTACAAACTTACGTAGTGGTTCAAATATCTTTTCTGCAGTTATTTTCATAACTTCTACTTGTTTAGCTGTAGGTGTATTATCTATACCTCTACGTTTAGCTGTTTGTGAGTGTATTGCTTCTGCGTACGTTATGTTATCACTTATCTTCATTTTTTCCTAATCTTTTTCTTACAATGTTCATAGTTGTTTTCATTTTCTTAGCATAGCTAGGATTTTTTTGTCTGTTAAATACAACTTGTTGATTTAAACTACCTATGATCTTCTGTAAATTATTATTTCTAGTCTTCATTAACCAACTAGCTAAAGAACTAGGAGACAACTCCTTAAATTTTCCTTTAGCATCTGGTGCGTCAGAGTGTTTAAACGCTCCCATTTTTTTATTAAATGGAGAATTATATTGTTTGTAAGCCATAATTATTCTGCTTCGCTAAATACAGCATAGACATGTATATTTCTTTTTCTGCCTTTGCGTATTGTAGTTATTAATTCCTTACGATCTTTAACTTCCTCATCTTTTACAGGATAGTATTTAGGATTCGTGCTATTTAATTTTCTTTTTTTCATCTACCACCTTTATATGATTTCATACCTTTCATAGATCTGCCACCAGGAATTAAATCGTGTATTTTTCCTTTACCAGTTCTAGATTTACTAGTTCCTTTTATACCTTGAGGATTAGGCTTTGATATAGTAATACCAGCTCTTGCATCACTACCTGCTTTAGCTGCTCTTGCACCTGCTTTAGCGCCAGCACCAGCAGCTCCACCTATAATACCAATAGCTCCAGCTCCACCTAACTTAGCCGCGTCTTTCATAGCTTTAGTCATAGGTTTTATAGAATCTTGTTTGCCTTTTAATTTACTTAAAGGACTTTTACTTACAAATTGTGATGCGAATTTTTTTCATAATTTTAAAATTGTGAAGCTGTATTAACTTCGTTTATTGCTTCTTGTATATCTTCTAAAGTAGCTGGTAGCATTAAATCTAAACCTGCTTTAAAAACAGTTTCTTTTACACCGTCTTTAAATATAATAATTGTTGGTGCCATACGCACTTTATATTTTTTCTTTGCATTAGGAGCTTTTGCTATATCAACTCTATAATATATAACATCTTCTAATTTATTCCACTCAGCAAAACAATTTGCTTCATTAAACTTTGCCCAAAACTCTACAACTACGGGTTTTGTTTCATCATCACCAAAAGCTTCATTTGTGTTAATAGCACTTTCAAAATCATTATCGTTTATCCAATATTCATTAGGAACATCTTGCTGACTAAATGATAAAAAAGGTATTAACAATAAAAATATATATTTCATTATCTATTCTTTTGTATTTCGTATAATCTCTCGTCTATTTTTTCAATAGTTTCTTTTATCTCTTCAACATCTTCTTGTGTGTCTATGATAGTCTGACGTATCAACTCGTCTTTAAGATCATATTCAACTCTATCAATAACTGGCACAGGTAATTCTTTAGCTTGAGCAATATCTGCTTGTAGTGTAAACCACATACCAGCTATCATAATTACAAAACCTACTATCATGCCTATTGTTTTAAGATCAAGCGTTACCTGTGTTTCTTCACCTATCTTCTTTGCCATTTTATCTAAGTGTTATGTTCAGACCAACTGAACCGTTATAAATTTTACTATCCCAGAACTTAGTATATTCACCTTCAAAGAATACACCAATTGATTTGTTAAGCTTCCAGCCAAATACTACACCAGCTTGATAATCTTCCCATTGTTCTAGATCTGAGTCTTGACGTAATCCGCCTAATCCCCAATTATTTCTATTTAAATAACTAAAATCTTCATCGCCTTTTACATACTTATGATATGGTAACAAATAAGAACCATAAGCATGAAGCCAGAAATTATTTTTATAATGATAGAAGTCAAAACCGACCACAGGTGATACAACACCAAATGGATCTAATAAATCCCATTGCTCGTTATTATAACGATTAATCAGCGATTCAAATATAGTATCACGGAATTGTAAATCAGTATAAGCCACTTCATTTCCTTGTGGATCATACCAATAGTAATCATAAACATCTTCACCATCAATATTAATAGTAACCCATTGATCTGTATATCCGTATTGATAACCTAATTGATACCAGTAATTAACAGGCCAACCATTTTCGTCTGTTTCATTTAACCATATCTCAATTGGATTATATCCATAAGCTCTGTCATGTGTACGATATATAACACCAGCATTAAATGAAAATTTATCACCCACAGGTATTTTACCTCTAACTTCAGCTGACTTATAATTAAAGTTTACTTTACCTTGTTTTCTACTTTCAACCTTCACCATATGGTATTTACCACTATGTTTTAAGAAATAACGGTGATTTTTAAATACTTCATCTCTGGATCTTTCTTTTTCAGTATGAAATACATATTCAAAACCTTTAATCGGTGAGTTAGAAGCTGCTAAACCTACATTAGATTCAGTCCCATCATAATAGTTTTTGCCTTTTATTTCATAATCGAACCTAGCGATCTTACGAATACCAAAACCATAGCGATAATCAAAGTCATAATAGTCTGTACCATCGACTACAACTGGTGGTTCGTATATATTTCCACTAGGATTAGTTCTTACAAAATAATCTTTTGGTTCTTCTTTTGGGTTCTGTATATCACCGGCTACATAAATAGTACTATATTTAAATATGTCTTCGTATATACTTTTAAATAAGTTTTTCTTTTCTTGAGCGTTAGCAGATACCGCAAATACCGCCGCAAAGAGGACAAGGATTAATTTTTTCATTAGTCATTTTTTTCTTTTTTTACGTTTTCTTTGTTTTTTATCCCACTCTTTTTTTAAGTAATGTTTTACAGTAATAACTGGTGGATTAACACAGTTGTTCTTTTTAATTACTTTTATTTTGTGGGGTCCGATTTTTTCTGTTTTAACAACAGTGCACTTTTTAATCCTTTGCTGAGCGTTAACCGTTACAGAAAAAGATAATAATAAGATTAAAATAATTTGTTTCATTTTATTTATATTTTTTAAACATTAATTTATATAATAGCTTGTTCCAAGCCGCTTGTAATTTATCTATTAGTTTTTTCATAATTATGGTTTTTTATAGTATTGTATAATTCCGTCGTATCTTTCTATTGCTATGTAATCTTCACCTTCTTTTAATCCTTTTGGTATACCATTTTGCCAAGAATTTTTACCTGTAAATGGAACTCTTTTAGTAAATCCTTTTGATTTAGCGTATTCTTACTTGAGCTTTAAATTTTTTCTTTAATCTTTCTTCATCTGCTGCTTCTTGTTCTATTGTACTCTCTCTACCCCAATAAGGTAAACCAAAATTCCAACCGTTCCAACCTAGCAATAAAGCTACTCTTTCAAATGTTCTTACATTTTCATCAGTCGCCTGTCTAATATTATTTATTTTTCTAAATAATCTATCAATAGGTATATTTGTTGCTCCAGATATAATTGAAGATATAGCTATGTAAGCTGGATTATCTAAACTAAAACCTCGTTTTTTTATTTCTGACATATTCCAACTAAACGTTCTAAGACCAGTTCTTATATTACGAACTTTTTGATCTATAACCGGTGATATATCAAATAAATTAAATATAGCTTCTTCATATTCAGGTGTTTTCTTACCAGCTTGATAATCTAATTCTCTTACTACGTTTTTAACTGTAGATATTAGCGCTCCACCAAAACCAAGACCAAACAATATAGAATCAACCATACCATTTATAGTATCAGCTGTTTTGTTTCTATCTTTTTCTTCTTCATCTTCAAAAGCTACAGCAAATAGCGCTTGTTGTAAAGAATTAAATATTAGATTTTGTATACCAACATAGTATATAACACCTGATAAGTTACTTAAATCACTTTCACGCTGTGTCATACCCGGTCTTCTTCTTCTGTTAACTAAATCAAGTAACATTTTCTTAGCCTTCCTGTTGTATTGCATCGTAACATTTTGATAAGAAAGTATTACACGGCCGAAGAAACTAGCTTGCTGAGAAGATATTTTACTAGGATTACTAGACTGTTGTGTCTCTTCTGCTATAGCATAGAAATCATCAAATGCTTGTTGTTTAGCTTCAGCTTTAGTATATTTTTTACCAGTCTTTTCGTTTATTCTATTTAATAAAGATTTTTGTCTATTCATATAGAAAGTAGCACCACCTGTAGCAATTGCTAAACTATCAAATATTCTTGTAAGTACAAAACCTTTATCAAGTAGATATGCTAACATACCTTTAAATCCACCTTTTTGAGCAGCAGCAGCAAGTTCAGCTTCATTAACATTTATTTTTAATCCATCACGTCTGTTTGTAAGATAATCAGAGTTCATTAATTCTATGACTGTTGGAACATAATCTTTACTCATAAACGCTTTAGCAGCTGCATATATATTATTATCACCCCAATTTATAAAGTTTACATTAGATAACATCTGTAGCGTACCAGATCTCATGTTAAGGAACATCGCTACACCAACAGAACCGTTTAACCAGTCCATCATTTCATTAACTTGACGTGATCCACTTCCTTGATATGTAGGTCTATTAGTACCTGTTCTCATACGTTTTAAAGAATCAAGCAATGCTTCTACATATTTAGAACCAAAAGCAGCTTCAAGTTTGTTTAAATTCTTTTTAGAAAATATTATATCAACATTTTCTTGCCACTCAGTTAATAATTCTTTTCTAAATCCTTTATCTAAACTACCTAATATATCTGATTTAATATCACCTGCTAACCAATAAGTGCCAGGCGCAGGATATTCTCCTTCTTTTTGTATTTCTTGTATTTTATCAGCAAACTGTTTTAGTTCAAAATCAGTGCTGACAGCTTCTACCAGTGCATTAATATCTGCCTCAGACATGCCTGGTATTTCCATACCTTGCTTATTCCACAAATAAACTCTTACAGCTTGTGATTTATTATAAGGACCCACACCTATATCTTGGGTTAATGGATTTGTGAGCATACCTTTTAAACCTTTTTTGTTTTTTAAAGTAGGAAAAGCTTGTTTTAATGTATTAAAATCTTTTGCTACATTAATTTTAGCAGATATTAAAGCTTGTTCTGCTTTATTGTAAGGTACTATTAAATTATCTCTAATCCATTTTTGCTGTCTTGTACCAGTTTCACCTTTACCAACTATATACTGTACTAATCCTAAAAAATCATCAGCTGATGCAGTTATAGTAAGTTGTTTCATTAATCGTTTAAAAAATCCTCTATCTTTTTTCTTACCTTCAAGCTTAGCTCTAACGTCAGATATTTCTTCATCAGCTTTAATACCAGTTTTATCTTCTAATATATCGTTCATTTCCTGATCAAGTCTAGTAGGTTTATCTACTATAGCTTGTTGAACTCTAGATTTAACATCTAATTGATCTAATATATCTTTTACTTGTTGTACGTTTAAAGCTGAATCATCTGCAAAATAAAAATCATTATATCCTTCTGCTGCTTTACTTATAAACCAATCAGCTTTTGCTTGTGGTGATCCATCTTCTAATGTTATAATATTTTCAATAGGTATATTTAAACCTATATTATCTAAAAATACTTTAATAGCTCCTTGTGCTGCATTAGGTCTAGCTGTAACAACAAATATATCTTTTGGACCATACTTACCTTGACGTCTTAAAGCTGTACCAGCTAAAGGACCTTTTGATGTAGATAAATCTACATTATCAAAATTACTATAATCAAACTCTGCTCCTTGTTCTAATAAACTCTCATACTGTACAGCAAACTCACCTGCTGTTAATTCACCTTTTTTACCATCTGGTAATGTATATAATACTTTTTCTTTTGTCAATGCTAGTGTATCATCTAAATCAAAAGCACTTAAACCTTTACGATCTTTAAATGGATTTAATGCTTTTACTCTAGCTTTCAATGACTGCAAAAAAGTTTGTTTAACCTTTTTAGTAGTATCTTTTTTATTAATAATTTGAGGAGCTAAATTAGCATTGTCTTCAGTAGTTTGTTTTTGTTCTTTAACTAAAGCTTCAGGACCTCTTTCAACCATAACTAAATTTTTCTGATTGATCGCGCCATCGTATCTACTAAGATTTTCACCCGTTGTTTTTCTACCTAATCCGCCTTTTTCTTTAGTAGTATTTAATTTTTCAGCTTCTTGTTTACCTATAATATCTACATAGCTTTCATTTAGTATGTCTCTAATTTGTTGCTTGATACTATCAACCTTTACATTAGATTTTAATACTCCTCTAATCTTATCACGTAATACAGATATAGGCGGTGTGTGCTCAAACTCTACAAATTTTTGACCATTTAACGTTTTTACATTATCTTGTATTGATCTTATTTTACCTACCATACGTAACGCAGAGTCACTAGCATAACCCATTGTATCTAATAATTGTACAGCTACATCAACTTTACCCGCTTCAACTAAATCACCTATAGTATCTACTATAAAGTTTATTGCATCGTCAGAGTTTTGATCAGCTTTAGCTATATTATTTCTAATATACTCTAACGCACCTTTAAAACCTTTTTTAGTATAAGCTTTCCGTATATTAGTAGGAGCATTAGATGGTCTTAAAGGACCAACGTCTACAATTTTTTTACCGTCTAATAAAATAGATCTTCCAGGAGCAGTAAATCCTAATTCACCTAAATCAACACCAAACTCTTTTTGCCAGTAATTAAATGCGTCTTTTGCTTTTTCACCTTGCCAGAGCTTATGTGTTTTAGAATTTTTTTGAAAAGAAGTATTAACAAATTGGAAAAAGTTTTTCAAAGCTTTTACTTTATTAGCTTTATTTTTTCCTTTTAATATCTTTTTTATACCTTCAATTTCGTTTTCAGCTACATTTTTATATTTATCTAAAGCAACTTCTTCTAATGCAGTATCAACTATTTGCTGTACTTTTTCATAGTTATCAAGATCTGCTTCTGTAAGAGAACCTATTTGATCATCTATGATTTGTTTTTGCTCTTTAGTTACAGCATTATAATCTTTTATTTGTTTAACTACTCTTTTAAGAGCTTGAACAAATGATAAACCTTGTTGTAAACCAGCTTTAATACCTCTTAAAATAAACGCTACAGCATTACCTCCACCTGGAATTATTTCCATACGCATTTGCCCTGGCTTAGCTTCAAATAGTTTAATTCCTTTATCAAGAAGTTTTATTATTTGCTTCATTGTTTTAGAAGGTACGGTTATATCTTTAGTTGTATCTTCTAGTGTTCGTTGATCAAGTTTACCCTCTATTTCATTTAAAAAGTCTAAAGCATTTTGTTTATCACCTAAAGCTGTTTGTAGCTTTTTCATGAAGTCTTTATCTTGCTTGAGCTTACTAATAGAATTTAAAGCAAACTCTTGTGATAATCTTTTTAATAAACCTTCTCTAGTAGTTGGACTCTTTTTAAAATAATCTCTTACTTGTTGAACTTGTTCGTCTGTAATATCAGATGGTATTGCAAACACACTTGGTCTTGAGTATGTTTTCTTGCCGTCTTTATCTGTTTTAACAACTTGAGTATCACCTATATTTTTTATACCTAATATCTCTTGCAGTGGTTTAGACTGTTTTAAAAATGCAGCAGGTAATGCAGCTATAAAATCTCTGTCAACTGTATTATCTACAAAGTCTTTAAATCCTTTATTAAGTGAGCCTACTTTATCGCCTATAATCTTAAATAAACCTCTACCACCTCTATTAGTAGCTTGTCCAAATGCTCTAGCTAACGCGCCTGCTATACCTTCAGGACTTTCGCCTTTATTAGCTTCTCTTAATATTTCTTGACTAGTTTGTCTATCTATTTCACTAGCAGCTTCTTCACCTACAGCTTCAGTAACCTTAGTATTATCAGTCATGTATTTCTTTTCACGCTTACCAACCTCTTGCAATTGATCAGCATCAAAATCTGTTTGCTCTGTAGTATCACCTATTTGCGGAGCCTTTTCATCAGACATGCTGATAGTATCACCTTGCTGTCTAATATTTCTAGTAGCTACAGCATTAGCTCTTAAATTAAATAAGTTACTTGTTTGTTTACCTATACCTAAATTATTAGGATCTTTAGCTTGATTATAACTATCAAATACTTTTACAAACTCATTTTTTAATTCTTGTCTAAACTGTTGTGGTGTTGCTAAACTACTTTTTTGATATAATCTTTGAAAAGCATTTTCTATTATACCTGCACCAGCATCTGTAATCTGATCAAAACCTTGTTGCGTACTACTATCTATTTCACCTGCTTCTTGTTTAACTCTTAATCTTTGAAGCTTGCTGTAATCATCATTTTGTTTTTTATCTAACTCATAATCAGCAACTAACTCTTCAGCAGACATTTCATCTTGCTTTTTATTAAAAGCTGTAAAAGGATTTATAACTGGTACACCTGAGAACAAACGACCTCTATTATCTCTACGTTTTCTTTCAGCTTCTATTCTTTTAGCTTGTCTTTGAGCATTTCTATCAGCCATTATTATTTCTGTAGCTCTAGTTTCAAGTGTTCTTTTTTCTTGCTTTAAAGCATTTTGCAACGGTGTGTTATTGCTAGCCATTTCAATTTCTTGATCTAGCTGACCTATGTCCATTTGTAAGTTCATTAAATCAAACTTATCTTGTCTAGTCATAGTATTACTACCAACACCTGGTTTATCTCCAAATAAATTTAATGCTTTAGCAGAGTTAACAACATTAGATAATGTCATCATTTGTTGTCTATGTTTATCAGCAGTTATAGCGCCTGACGCTAAAGATTCATTTAAGCTCTAGTTTTGATTTTTCAAAATAGTCATTAGCTATTTTCGCTTTTAAAGCATACTTGCTATTAGAAGAATACTTCAATGCAATATTAGATGCCGCGTCTCTAAGAGCCATTGTGCTTTGTGTTTTAATATCACCAGCAAAAGGTATAGCGAAACCAGATATAGCACCACCAATACCCGATTGTAATGCTTGATCATATTTTACGTAAGCTCCAGCACCTTCACCTGTTTGAATACCAGTAGCCATCATACCTAAAACTTCCTGCATATATTCAGTTCCAAACTCTGATACAGCGTTTCCACCACGATCTAAAGCATAAGCATATATTCCTCTACCTACATCGTCCCATGTTGCTTGCCATATATTAGAAGCTGTAAGACCTTTCATAGGACTATTATTTATAACAGTTTGTAATCCTGCTGCTTTTTGAAAACTACCTACTAATTGTTCGGCACCAAATTTTTCTAACGCTGTTTGTGCCGCAGCTATAGCAGCTGATGTAGCTATATTAGCACCATCACCTGATATATAAGCTTGAACCATATTATCTTTAAACTCATTTTCTACTAGAGTAGTTATTTCTTGTTCGTTTAAATCAGGATTTTCTTCTTGTATTCTAGCTCTTATACTGTCTCTGCCTTTTCCATTTAAAGTTATATACTCTTCTAGTGCTGAGTTATAATTATCACCATACATTTGTAATCCCATAGCAACTGTACCAGCATATCCTAATACTGTAGCAACTGGTGCTAAAGAAGTACCAGAAGTAAATGGAGCAGCTATTGTTCCCGCAGCAGCTAAACCAATATGTGGTAATGTTTGACCAACTGTTTGAAAAATATCTTTTAAACTAATACCATCACTATAATCAGCGCCACCATAAGCTTCTAGTCTTTTAGCAGACCTAGCCATTTCAGTCATTTGTTTTTCAATAGAATCAACCCAATATGTTTTCTTTTCTTTTAAATTTTCTAACTGAGATCTAGCATCAGAACCGCCAGATACTGCTTCACTAGAAAAACCAAATTGAGTTTCAAAATAATTTAATTCATCAGGCTTCCACTCTTGTGATCCTTCGTCCCAATAAACATCTTGTGTAGGTTCAATAACTCCTTCTTTAATTTTTTCTTCAAGATCTTTTATTTTTTTATCTCTATTACGAACCATAAATCCACTAAAACTAGCAACTGCTTGATCACCAATAGCTGAA
>FUIF01002467.1_pt1 | contig 15589 bp, 20 predicted proteins | sample 1003461 | NCBI WGS metagenome assembly FUIF01 (sample SAMEA80401918, study PRJEB19352) | marine metagenome | reverse complement strand
TCCCGAAACACCATGTCTAGGGGAATGTTTTCGTTCCATTCATAAATATCTATACTCATTCTACTTCATCTCCTTCAATTTTTTCATCTTACAAGAAATTTCATATGTAAGATCGTTTATTTTGTCATCCATTTCCATTGCGCCCAGCATATCTCCTGAATGAAGACTTTTGTACATGTTTTTTGTATACGCTGCTTTTTCTTTTTCCAATCTCACAATCTCTTCTGTTACTGTCATAATTTAATTCTCCTCTATTTTATCTGAATTATACCAAAGATCAAAGCTAATATCAATTACAATATTATGTACTTCGTCTTCTTCATTACAATATACATAATAAGTCATAGGTGATTCTTTGTCAAGTTTTTCTTGCATATCTTTTAAAAATTCTTTTATGTTTGGGATTTTAGTCACATCTACACTCATTTCTTGGAGTTCAGTGGTGATAAGATTCCTCACTCGGTAGTAATACTCTTCATTTTCCATAAAATTCCTTCTTCCTCATACAAGGCAACAAAAGAGAGAACACATCCCTAGCCAACAAACCCCACCTGTAATATTGATGGAAGCTCTTTTAGAAATACCTTCATCTCTTATATCTGCAATACCAGATACCATTAAAGCAAAACCAATCAAACCAGATAGCAGTATACACGCTGATAAAGTAATAATAAGCACTATTCTCCCCCTCCTTTTGGGTAAAATACCATGAACAAAAACAGTAAATAACAAGTAATACACAATAAAGTCATTAAATTCTCCTCTTTTTCAGTAATTTTGACTCATTATTACATGATATTTTAAGTATGTCAACACTATTTTTAATAAATTTAGGAGAATTTTGAGTAAAGGTCGGGAAAAAGAGAGGATTTCCCGTATAATAGAATTATACAACGCAAATAAAATTAGGAGAGACTACTGTGGCAGGACGAGGAAGACCAAGAAAAACACACAATACAGATGAAACCACAAATGATCTATTAAAATCCTCTTCTGATGCTCCAGAAGATACTATTTTTATTCCAGATACAAAAGTTAAGAAAGACCGAGACAAGACAACAAGGCATACACCTACTTATGCTAAGAAACACTCCGTGGAGGCTGCTTTTGAATCCCAATTTAATACGGAAACCACTGAATATGCTTCGTTTGAAAGTAATATGCTTGAAGCAGCGGGAATTGTTGAAGATGTTCCTCCCCCGCAAAAAGGAGAAACCTACAAACAGCCCACCTATGTAGCTTCTACTGGGGAAACCCGGAAAATTAACAGTAAATCATTTAAAAAAGTAGATGGGGATATGAAAATCCTCGATAAGTTGGAAAGTGGAAAGCTTACCCACCCCCAAAGAAGATTTATTGTCAATTTCTGTAACCCTGAAAGCCCTACATATAATGATAAATTTGGATCTTTTATTGAAGCTGGTTATTCTGCAAAGAATAAAAATACTCTTATTTCCAATGTAAGTAAGCTCCTTGGTCAAACAAAGATCAAAGAAGGAATTGATGTTTACCGAAAAGAGATAATTAAATCTAAGAAATTGGAAATCTCTTCAGAAACAATAGATATCCTGCGGAAAAGAGCCACTTATGATGTTACTTATTTTTACGATAAGGGTGGAGAATTAAAACCACTAGACCAAATAGATGACGAATGGCGTTGTTGTATCGATTCTGTAGACACTGACTACAAAGGAGCTACAGCACAACAAAAAGTAGTAAAATATAAACTTTGTAATAGAGACAATGCTATTAAAACTCTTACTACACTATTAGAAGTACAGAAAACTCTCTCTGACCAAGGCACAATGGGCGCACCGCCTAATATGCAAATACAGGCTGCTCTTGACGCTGGTAAGGATAAAGACGGTAATCAGGGGCCAAGAGTGGTGTTTAATATTTCAGCTTTTAATGGTGGAGATTAGTATATGGCTAAGAAAACAGTAGATACCTCAATTGAAGAGGTTACTTTTGATATACAGTTAAATCAAAAACAAATGGAAGCTCTTGTTACAGAAGCCAACGAGGTGTTCTTCGGCGGAAGTAAAGCTGGGGGAAAACTTCTGGAGCTAAATACTGATATACTAACAACTTACGGGTGGAAAAAGATGAAAGATGTCCACCCCGGTGACTATGTATATGGTGCAGATGGCGAACCAGCGTTGGTTGTAGCTGAGTCAGAGGTGGATTTTGACGAAGATACTTATGCGTTAACTTTTGATGATAGCTCTACTATAATTGCTGGAGCTAGACACCAATGGATAACACAGACGTATAAAGAGAGAGTGTCTAATTCTAGAAGAACTTCAGAAGCAAGAGCTAAGAGACGAGCTTCTCGCCCGAGTAGAAGTACAGGTAAGTGCCCTTGGTTGGCAGAAAGAAACTCTAGTAAAAAGTATGAGTACGATGATGAGGTCCGGCAGGAGATAAGGACAACAGAAGAGATTTTTAACACTCTAAAGATAACTACAGGAAACCAGACTCACATAAATCATGCTATACCTTTACAGAAACCTCTACAGTTTCCAGAAAAAGACCTACCAATACACCCTTATGTTCTAGGAAGTTGGTTAGCTGATGGATCAAGGGGTTCTGGGGGATATACAGGTATTGATGCTGAGATATGGGAAAAGTTTGAAAGTCTCGGTTATGAAATCACACACAATTCTTCGGTAGATAAACAACACTACATTAAAGGGATTGTCCCTGCTTTGAGGGATTTAGGTGTATTACATGAAAAACATATACCGGAAATATATAAGTTCTCCTCATATGAACAACGTTTAGAACTGATACGTGGTGTATTTGACGGAGATGGTTCGATCTCAGAAAGAGGGAAGAGTGAAATTTCCTTATCAGATGAGTTATTGTTTGATGGTGTTCTTTTTGTTTTAAACTCACTAGGAATAAAGTGCAATAAGAATAGAAATAAAGCTTTTTTTATATGGTGAGAGAAAGAAGGACAGGTTTAGAACATCTTTTACAACTACAGTTCCTATTTTTTCTTTACCCCGGAAAGTGGAAAAACTCCCTAATAAAGCTGGAGCCACCACTAAATTTAGATATATTTGTGATGTAAAGAAGATTGAGAATAGATATAAGAAATGTATTGAAGTAGACAATGAAGACCATATGTACTTGGCTGGCAAGTCTCTAATCCCTACGCACAACTCCTTCCTTGCTAGGTATGCTGCAATAATTTACGCTTTAAATGTGCCGGGAATACAAATCTATATTTTTCGTAGAACCTTTGCAGAAGTTAGAGGTAACTTCCTTTTTGGCCCAGATGGTCTACAAGCCACTCTCCAAAACGCAGAGAAAGCAGGGCTATGCAACATTAACCTTGCTGAGAATAGAATACATTTCCATAATGGAGCAGACATTTACCTCAGACACATGCAGAACCCGCAAGATGTAGAACAGATTCGTGGTCGAGATGTTCATGTTCTTATTGCTGATGAAGCTACTCAATGGTTGACGAGAGATATTTACAATCAGCTTCGAACCTGTATGCGGTGTTCTTTGGATATTGACTACAAAGGTTTAGAGAAGATAGGCATGAGTTTCATTAAACCGGGATACTTTCCTAGAGCTTTGCTTCTTAGTAACCCCGGAGGAGTAGCTCATGGTTTTATCAAAGCAGAATTTATTGATATTCTTGAACCCGGAGTTCCTAAACAAATGTCTGAAGAAAAAGGAGGGATGTTACGAGAGTTCATTCCTGCCCGATTAGAAGATAACGTTCATCTTATGAAAACTGACCCTAATTATAGAGCAAAGCTCCTTGGATCGGGTAAACATGTTAGAGCCATGCTCGAAGGTGATTGGAGTATCCCCGACGGATCTGCTTTTGCAGACGAATGGAGTCATACATATAATGAGATGTGTTCTTTTTCAATCCCTAAACACGCCAGAATAAAACGATGTTTTGACTGGGGTATAGCAAAACCGTACGCAGTTACATATTGTTGGGAAACTCAAAACGATACAATTACTCTTCCTAACGGAGATGAGATTACTTTTGCACCCGGTACAATAATCGTTCTTGATGAGCTGTACGGTTGGAATGGGAACCCAGATGAGGGTAATAGAAAAACAGCTTACCAAGTAGGAAGGCATATCAAAGAGTTTGAAGTAAATCGTCCTTGGTTTCATCAAATAGAGCCGGGACCGTCAGACAGTTCAATATGGAACGGTACAGGAACAGATAAGACCATAAATGACGATGTTGTAGACGGCTATAACGCTTACTGGGATGAAGCACTCCCTCATTCTAAAGTTTCTCGTAGTGCGCTTTTTATGAAAGCTGACAAGAGCAAAGGGAGTAGGGCTAAAGGTCTTGCTTTGGTCAAATCTTATTTAGCTGGGGCGCACCCCCTAGAAACAGGAGAACAATCAGATCAGCCGGGACTTATCTTCTGTGAGAGTGCAAAACATTGTATTCGTACACTACCAATAATTCCTTATGATTTATTAAACCCAGATGATGTAGACACAAAAGCAGAAGACCACCTCTACGACACTATCAGATACGCTGTTCTTGGAAGAACGAGAGTATTTGAGTCACTCGAAATAGACGGATTTTAAAGGAGAAATAATAAATGGGCTTAGAAGAGTTGATAGGAAATCCCCTATACAATTGGGGTGTGGGAGAAACAATCCCCTATAACTATACATGGGAACATCCAGAATATACGAAATATTCACAGATTTGGGAAACTTGTCGAGACGCTGTTGAAGGACAACACGCCGTTAAGAAAAAGGGTACAAGATATCTTCCTAAATTATCAGGACAGAAAGCAAATGAGTATGAAAACTATAAGGATAGAGCGAATTACTATAATGCTACAGGGAGAACAAAACTTTCTTATGAGGGGATGATTTTTCGCAAAGACCCTATTGTAAATACCAAAAATAAAGAGAGTGGTGAAGATTTTTCATCTATTGATAAGGTAAAATACTTTAGTAAGATTACAAATAAGGGAAAATCTCTTTCAGCCCTTCTCCACGATACTGTAGGAGAGGTTCTCGAAACAAACCGTACTGGAATACTTATAGATTACCCTAAACATCCTAAAATGGATGATCCCGCAGGATTTTCCAAATATGATAAAGAAAAAAGTGGGTATAAACCCACACTAACTATGTATCCTGCCGAGACAATAATGAATTGGCAAGTGGTATATGAGCATGATAAACCTATTCCGGTTATGTATGTTCTACATGAAGTAATTTATGATTACGATTCAATGAGTATCTTCCCTACTGAAGTTGATTCTTATAGAGTCCTTTCTCTTGAACCTTACATCACAGATGATGGGCAGTTAAAGGGACGTTATAGACAGTCTTTTTTTCAAAGAAAGTTTCACAGGAGCAGGGAGAGATAGAAAAGCAGTAATGGAATTGACTGATGTGGTTTATCCTCTAAAGAATGGAGAATATTTGGATTTCATTCCTTTCTATATTCTCACCGATAAGGGTATAGAGTATGAAGACATTACTACTCCTCTTATTTATGACCTTGCTGAATTGAATATCTCACATTACAAAAATAGTGCAGATTGGGAAAATGAGTTGCATATGGTTGCTTGTAAAACCATTTATTTCCCCGGTTGGGACAAAAAAGCTTTCGGTAATCCTCGGTTTGGAGGAGCCTTGGCTGGTCCTGAGAATTGCGTTCCCACAATGATTGAAGCCTCTAATAAATCTGGCCTTGCGGATGAGATGAAAAATAAAGAAGAGAGAATGTCCGTTCTTGGGTCAGAAGCTATTTCTAAACAAGGACGATATGTTTCCTCTGCTGCTACAGCTAAGATCAGTTCAAAAGCAGAAGCTTCCATTCTTACTACCCTTGCTGTTTCTCTTTCAGCAGCTTTCTCAGAGATCCTCACAGTTCTCCTCGAATGGGATGAACATGAAGATCTCGCAGTGGAAGTTGTACTTAACACCGATTACTATGACGAACAAGTAAGTGGTGAGGAGCTTATGAAGTGGATGAGGGTATGGCAAGGTGGAGGACTTTCCTTTGATGCTTATTACAATATGCTTGAGAAGAGAGAAGCTTATCCTGCAAATTGGACTAAGGAAAAAGAAGCAGACCGTATTAAGAAGTCTCTTGAAGACCTTATGAATCTCCCTGATGAAAAATACAACATCGTCATGGCTAAGATTATGGAACTCACTAACTCTATGAAGATGTATGAAAGTGCAGGATTTGTAGGACTTGTCTCAGATCACATAGAGGATCTTGCAGAAGGAGTTACTCAGACCAACGCAGAAACATCTGTTTCTCTTGATGATAACATGAATAATGAAGTTGCTTTTACAAAAGAGGGACAAGTTAATTCTATGCCCCACGGTCCCAGTACAGAGCCAGATCCAACCGGAGAATAATAAATGAAATCAGCCAATGAACAAATAAATGAACTTGTAATTTTACAACAACATGAGAATGAAAAATACAAGAATTATCTTGTGGGAATTGCTTTGGCTGATTTCAATATTCTTATGAGTGAGATTCAAGATGTAATCAAAAAAAACTTATGATCCTGAGAAAACTACTAAGACAGCCCAAAAAGCTCTCCAAAAGAAAATTGATACCAAATTAAAATCAGGTTTAACAGCAATTCAAAAAAAGATTGATAAGGAAATTAAGAGTTTTACGCAGCAATCAGCAACTTCCTACGAATCTCAATTGAAAGGCGTTTTTGAACCTGTAAATGATTGGGTAAAGATTGTAAAGGTAAATAAAACAAAATTAGCAGATAAGTATGATACAGATACAATGACTCTGGGAGAAGTATCTGCTTACACGGCTACAAGTATGTGGAAAACTTATGAAGATTCTATTACAAACATTCTTACACAAGCAACGGATCAGGCTTATGTCTTGGATAAAGACTTGCCAGATTATGATTCTAGCTTATTTGGATCAAGCGGAGCGACTGAAAAAAGTAAAAATGGATTGGGAGCAACGGTTTCCACCCTCGTAGCTTTTGGATATGGAAATGCTCTCAAATATGTAAATTATGCAAATAGAGAATATCTACCGGGGTATGTATGGCAATCAATAATGGACTCCAAAACATCTGATATTTGTATTTTTTTAAATGAGAAATACTGGATTTACGGTAGACCAGAAGATTCTACTTTGCCTTACCAAATTGTTCCTCCCGCTCATCACGGATGTAGGTCTGCAACGTATCCATTAGTAAAAACCTATGAAGAATTAGGAATAGATCCAGAAACCCTTACTTCAGATCAGAAAGATCTTCTATCTGGAACACTTCCCGAAGATTTTTCATATTCTCAATTCATAGCAGACCAACCTGTGAGAATACAAAAAGAAATACTTGGACCTACCAGATATGCAATGTATAAAGCAGGAGAGATCACAGTAGATAAGTTTTACACAAAAGACGGAAGACTTCTTACTTTAAGTGAGTTAGAGAAGAAAGGATACGAGATACAGGAAAATTACATGCAGTACATTAGGAATTAAGAAATGAAAGAAGAAAAACTATTGAAAGAATTAGTAGAGAGGGGAGATATTGGCCCCGCTCCCACACGATCAGAATATTACACTCCTCATTATGAAGTTATTGTCGGTATTGGCAAAGACCATTCAGCCAAGATAATTATCGATGAGGAAGCATATTTCACCCTTCTGGAAAACGAGGATTTTGAATAGTGAATAAAGTAGAGTGGCTTAATAGTAAAGTAAGTAACCCCGTCGAAACAAAAGATTATTATTTTTTGTATGATGACTTTTGTGTTGAATTCCAGTCAGAGATTACTATGGAGTCTTTTAAAAGATATTGTAGAGATGCTTACCGGAGTCTGAAAGGGGAGTTGGCTACAGATAAGAGTGAAATACACTCTACTGTAAATAAAGACGGTTCCTTAGATGTCCGTCTAAAGTCTTATGACATTAAAACAGAAGAAGACCTCAGAGAATTGTCGGGGTTAGATTCTAAGATTTGGGAATGTGTTAAGATAGACGTGAAAGCTACTCAAAATAACAGTAATCCTTATTTTATTGTTTGGGGTAAGTTTGAAAAGAAAGAAAGAGAATTAGTTTACCCCTTAATCCAATCTGTGAAAGTAGACGTATCGGGAGAAATAAAAGAACAAGCTGATCCTACAGACACACTCGTACAATTTTCAGATATTCATTCCCCTTTCCATTCAGAAGAGTGTCTCTCTATAGGACTTCAAGTAGCAAAACAAGTAAACCCCTCAATAATCCTATTGAACGGGGACTTATTGGATGCAACAGACCTTAGTTTAAAGTTTCTTGCTCCTATAGAGGCTCGGAATAGGATGCAAGAAGGATTAAATAGAATTGGAAGTTTTATTTCAGTACTTAGAGAAGTATTCCCTAAGACAAAGATTATTTATCTTGAAGGAAATCACGAAATAAGACTTAAATCTCTCATACTGTCAAATGCTGCTGGAGCTATGGGATTAAAGAGAGTAAACGACCTAGATGGTTTCGATGCCCTCTCAATTCCTAACCTACTTTGTCTAAAAGAACTTGATGTAGAATGGGTTCCTTACGATTCAGAAGGATACTGGATTACAGAAAATCTAAAAGCTCATCATGGAGAAGACTTAAATCTTACAAGAGTGACGAAAGCCAATCCTTATTCTTTACTGATGGGACACGGACATAGAAACGAAATAGTATCCCACACAAAAGACACCTTCTCTGGTCCAATACAGAATTACACATTTATGACTGGATATATGGGAGATGTAAATAAAGGTTTACCTAAAACAAAGAAAGCTTCAAATGAATGGCAACAAGGATTTGGTGTAGTTCATTATAATGAAGAGTTTTCAAACCCTGTTCCTGTTTATATAAACAATGGAAAAGCCCTCTACAATGGGGAAATTTACACTGCTTAAATAAAAATTATAAAAACTTCTCTAGGTGGTCGGAAAAAACCGGGGGGTACATGTTATAATTATATTAGGCACAAATAAGAAAGTTAGTAGTAACTAACGATACTTGCAAAGAACTGTTCATGACCATACAGCAGTATGAGGAACAGAAAGAAATAAAACAATGAATAAAAAGTGAAACAAGACTGTTTCGTCTTTTGGTCTAGGAGGATCAAAATGGATCTTAACGAAATTTTAGATGGTGTAGTCAAAGAGGGCGTAGACCTTGATAGTGTAGTAACACAGATCAATTCTTACGCAGATGAGCGGTTGCAGGAAGGTACTTCTTCTCTTGCAGCTAACCGAGATCAGATACTTGCTGAAAAGAGAGCAGATAGAGATGAGTTCAACGCTTACAAGAGTAAGTATGGTTGGGCTGACAATCTTGAAGATTTCTCTCAGGAAAGTTACAACGATCTTCTTTCTCAGGTTGACTCCCTAAAAGCTGGTCAGACGCAGAGTGCAGAGGAATTGCAGCAGAAACTTGAGGACAAGTACGCCGCTGGTAAAACCGCTGAAAGATCTGTTTGGGAAGGTAAATACAAACTTCTCCAACAGGAAAATGAAAAACTTGGTAAAACAAGCTCTGACTATCAAGCTAAGTTCCAAGACTATCTTGTTACAAATAAACTACAAGAAGCTATTTCTTCCATTGGTGTCAGTGCTGACCCCTTTTGGTTAGATGGTTTCAAAAATTCCGCAAGAACTGAATTCAACGATGACGGTCTTGTAGGAATTAACGTAAAGATGGGAAATGATTACATCCCCCTAGAAGACTGGAAGACTGTATTCCCCACTACAGAAAGTGGAAAGCGCATGATTCCTGCCAGCTTCAATTCTGGAGCAGGGCGCAATGGTAATCCCGGTGGAAAGAAAGGTCCGACCACTATGGATGATATTGCAAAAATTGCAGATCCCGTAAAAAGACGAGCAGAAGTAAAGAAGCTTCTAGCTGGTAATTAAATAGTAAAAGGCTCCACACATAAGGGGTTCTAATAAAAGATAAGGGGTGAACCCCTTAAAAGGAGATTAAGATGGCATTAGATAATTTTAAGCCTATTATTTGGTCCGACAGCATTTTTATGTCCTATGATGAGGCCATGGTTTTCGCACCTCTTACAAACAGACAGTACGAAAATGATCTACTCACTCAGGGTGACAAGGTAAAAATCCTTGAAATCGGAGACATGGAAGTACAGGACTATGATGGTTCTGACATGACTTTCACCGATGTAGATGACGCTGCTAAGTTCATTGACATCACGGAGCAGAAAGCTCTTCCCAAACAGATTGACGATGTTGACGCTGTACAGGCGAATGTTTCTGTTATGGGCGAAGTTACCCGAAAAATGGGCGTTGCTATGGCCCGTGAAATTGACACCTTCCTCGCTGGTATGGTATCTGAAGCTGGTATCGTAGGTGTTGGTACAGAAGACTCCCCCGTTTCTATTACTTCTGCAAATGTTACTGAATACTTTTCCGAAGTATACAAAGAAATGGATGAGTCCAATTGTCCTACCGACGGTCGTGTAGCTGTTGTTCCTCCTTGGATGGCGCAGAAGCTCACCCTCGCCAAGATCGATAAGGACACTGACAACAGTTCTGTTCTTACTTCTGGTTACGTTGGTACTTACATGGGCTTTGATGTCTACAGTTCTAACAACATCACTCGGTCTGGTACTACTTGGTACAAACCTATGTTCTTCCTTCGAGGCAACTCTATTGCTTTCGTAGAACAGATTGCCAAGGTAGAAGGCGGTAGACGAGAAGCATCCTTCAAGGATTACGTTAAAAATGCTTGCTGTATACGGAGCGAAGGTTGTAAGACCCTCTTCTCTGAAAACTATCATCTGCGCCCCCGGTTCTGAGGTGTAAGGAGTAGTTAATGGCAACAAGAGGAAGACCTCCTAAGTCTTCCTCTACAACTCCTACCGCTAAGAAATCTGCTACTCCTAAAAAGACTCCCGCTCCTAAAAAGGAAGAGGTTGTTGAAGAAGTTGTAGTAGATGAAGTTGTAGAAGTAAAAGAGGAAGAAACTAAAGAAGTTATTGAAGAGATTGTTGAAACTGTAGAAACCGAAGAGGAAATCACCGAAGATACGACTGAAGAAGTTGTAGCAGAACAAACCCCCAAAGAGGTTATCGAAGAAGTTTCAGTTATTGAAGATACTAAACCCAAAAATCCCCCCGAGTGCAAAGCTTGTAATCTTTCCTTTGGCGGGATTAACTGTAGACCTTGTGTAATTTACAAGGCTCATAGAAAGGAGAATAAATAATGGCTCAGATCGCTACTTATAACGTGGCCGAGACTGTAACGGGCACTGCCCTTGCTGACGGCCTCCAGATTGACGCATCCGCTTTTAAGGATGAAAGAACTGTATTCGTTTTTGACGTTACCACTACTGACGCTGGTGCTACAATGACTATTGAAGCTGGCGCATATGAAGATGCTGCTCTCGGCTCTATTGAGATTCCCGTGACTGTAGGTACTCATGTAGTTGTGCTGGAAACTGCCAGATTTAAAGACGCTGATAATTATATCAATATCGCTATTGATTCTATTGGTTCTTTTGTCGGTACTGTACTCCCCCTCCAGCTTCCGTAATTAAAAGGGCAGTGTAGTTTTATTTTGTAGACCTACATTGCCCTATTTTTATCTAAATTAAAATTAAGGAAAGGGGATAACCATGCTAGAAATTTTTGTCTCCATTGGCGTTACCCTCTTAGGTGTAGCCGTAGTATGGGGAGCCTTAAAAAATCAAGTAGCCAATAATAATGAAGCTATTAAAAGAAACACCGAAGCACTTGAAGAACTTACCAAAAAGCAAATTCCTCTTGAGAGGGAAAATGCCATGGCAGAAGCAACTATTATTCAATTGAAAGAGTTAATGGTGGATATGAAATCACAAATATGTGAATTGAGAGATGTAGTACAGACACTTCTCGTAGAGGTTGAAGTACTAAAAGCTGAAAAATAATTTAATAAATAATAAGAAAGCTTTTTCTTATATGGGAGAGGTTTTCTTATTGTGGATTAGATGTAGAAGGAGGTTTTCGTGACTCAGAAAGTAATAAATATGTTAGTAGGCTCAAGTGATGATGGTACACTTAATGGAATACGTTCATACACAAACGATGCCATTGTGGTTTCGACTCAAGCAGAGGACTATATCCTTAAAGGGAGAGCTTTTGAAATACACAGGCGTTTTGAAATTGACAGCACTACTGTTAAGTTTTTACTAGATACATCTGCTGTTACCAGTGATTTTATACTGACAATGCCTCTTGTGGGGGTTTGTTCTGCGGATCAGGTTTACCTTGATTCGTACAAGATCACATCATATACAGACGGTACAGCTATCCCTTCTATAAACCCAAACACATTTAGCACAAATACAGCAGAGACAGTTTTTTACCAAGGCATAACTTCCACAGACGTTGCTGGAGACGATCTAAGAGAATACATCTTTGGTACACAAGCTCAAGGAAATGTTTCTGGTGGTGGAGCTGGCTCTGGCACACATGTGAAAGTATTCACACCCGGAGATTTAGTGTGCTTAGAGGTGGTGTCCACTTCGACTTTAGATTTTGAATTAAATTGGCTTTGGTATGAGGTTACCTTAATAACCTAGAAGGACAAATAAGTATGGTACTAACAGAAACAGCCTATAAGAATGCAAATGACTTTACTCTATCAATAACAGCCTCCCGTACTTCCGGGGTTGGTCCGTTGTCCGTATTTTTTGATATTCTTGAAAGCTCTACTTTTGCTTACGAGAACCAAGAACTTTTCATTGAGTTCGTCTGGGACTTCGGTGACGAAGGTGATGATTACAACATAGGTAAGGGGACATCTGTAGGTCACGTTTACAAAGATTCAGGCACATACACAGTGACGTGTGTAGCATGGTATAGGAATTTTGGAGATAATACAACCACATACCTGCGGGAGGAAACAGTAGACATTACAGTTTCAGAGTTTACAGGTACAACATACTATATTTCTGCTGATGGTTCTGATACAAATGACGGGCTTACCATGGATACTCCTTGGCAGGATGTTTATACCGCGTTAAATAATTATGATGGTGAAAATACACGTTTTCTTTTGCGGCAAGGCGACACATTTGAGTTGATGATACTATATATTTGTCAGAGGATTCAGGTGATAATACTTCACCTAAGATAATATCCTCCTATGAAGATCCCGATAGTCCATCGGATGAGAAACCTATAATTTATTCTACTGTTAATGACAGTCTAACTTGGATGTTTTACCTAACAAATACAACTAATTGGAAATTTTATAATTTAGCAATACGATCAGGTGGATATTACACTGAGTCTGATTCCTCCACAGAAGGATATCTTTATCCGAGTGGTATTCTTAGTGCCCTATCATCAAACGATTATATGCTTGTCCTTGATTGCGATTTTTCTTATTTAGGGTCTTACGCCGTACAGCCCGCTGGCTCATATAATACCGTACAAGGATGTACTATTTCATATCTTGGACGGTACGGATTATACAACAGCACATCTGACCATTTAGCAGTTATTGGAAACGAAGCAAATACATTCAAGTCAGATCATGAAGAGCATGTTTATAGATGCCAAAGTGCAACGAAAGCATATATTGCATATAATGATTTTAGAGCAAATGATAATAAGTCTAACTTACAAATAAGAGGTGATTCTTCTTATGTCAATGTTTACCATAATTTTTTAGATAGAGGGTGTGGATTTAACCCTACGAATGTTTCAGCTGAGGAATATATTCATCATTGTATATACGATTCTAACTTTGCTATTGCAAGAGATTACAGTGATGAGGATAACAATTATACAGGTAGTTGGAACTACTCGACCGTTTCTATACAGGCAAAACAGATATTGGTGAGAAATAATTTAGCTTACGGGTATAGAAGTTTTATACGGGCAACAACTCATGATGTTGTCGGTGGGCCAGAAGATGTGTGGGTATACAATAACACTTTAATCGGTGCTTATACTCAATCTAATTTCATGACTATAAGTTTGAATGCAACGAATATTAAATTACGCAATAATATTTACTATAATACATATGCGGGAACGGTATCAATCTATGACAGATTTATCGCTTTACAGAGCGGTGGTGGTGAGACTGAGTATAAAACAGGTATTATCGATTCAGACTATAATATTATGCTAGGGGCAAATTGGGACGAGGAAGCCTCTCAAGGTGTTGTTAGGGTAAACTTCGATTATTACACGCTTGCTGAATGGATTACTTACGCTGGGTGTGAGACACATTCCATTTTTGCAGATGCCTTAGTCACCACAACTATTACTAATGACGACCAAGATGAGTCTCTTTCATCAGGGTTTGGTGATCTCAGTACTGGTAGCCCTGCTATTGATGTTGGTAATAGAGTAAACTCTATTTTTGATTATCATTTGAACAAACGAGCGTTGACAGTGTCTTTAGGTGCTGTAATTTATGAGGAGTAGAAATGGCTTATACAGAATATTACGTTTCTGCGGATGCTACTGGTGGGAATGATGGTACATCGGAGACTACCCCATGGACTTTAGCAGAAGCATTTGCGGGAGCTGTGGCAGGAGATCGTGTAAATATTAAAACTGGTAACTACAGTTTAAGTACCACAACACTTACGTCATCTGGTACATCCTTGTCAAGAATCTATTATCGCGGATATAGTACAATAATAGGTGACTTAGATGATCAGTGGCTTAATTCTGACGGTACAGTAGACACTACCAACTTCCCATCGATCACACTGACTGGTCAATTGACTGTTTTGGCATATACGATACTGCACAACTTAAATATAACTGCTGATTTAAACTTAGTGGCTGTCAGAAGTGGGGCGCAAGATTATGTTAGCGTTATTTCTTGTAGGGTTGAAAACACAAATTCAGACGGGTCGGCAGGGGCGTTTGATACTGATAATAACGGATTGTTGGTTGGGTCTACGTTTATCTGCTCTGGCACGACTCATGGTGTTGTCGCCGCTGGAGACATCTATACGATAGCTGTCGCGTGTTATTTTAAGGGTACGGTTAGTTCCCTTTTTCAAATGGATGGACAGACTGCTGTTGGCTGTATATTTTCGGGTGGTGATATCGGTATTGAAGTCGTTTTGAATACGTATGCCCCCTGCATTATTTCAAATACATTCTATGGATGCGTTAATCCAATACAAACACCAAACGCTGCGACCACTCAAACCTTTTTGCTTTTTAACAATCATTATACCGATGGTACGACTGGGGTTTACAATCCATATAATGCTACCGCGACTCAATTTATTTTTGAGTTTTTCAGCAGAACAAGGGACTTCACAACTGTACGGGACGGATTCGGAGATAGTTTGAACATAGGTGAGGTCACAACAGACACAGGAGGCCCAGAAACAGATTACACCGACTATGCCAATGGTGATCTGTCCCTTATAGACGGTGCCCCCGGCGTAGACGCTGGGTTAGGGTTTGGCTCTTGGAACATAGGCGCACAGCAGGACGCCAGAGACGGTAGTACAACTACAGGCGCAATATTTTCATTGGCAAGTAATGGAGGTTACGATGGCTAAAGGAACTAGAGGAAGTGGGGCCACAAGCCTTATCACAGGATTTAAAGTAAG
>FUIF01015759.1_pt1 | contig 15594 bp, 33 predicted proteins | sample 1003461 | NCBI WGS metagenome assembly FUIF01 (sample SAMEA80401918, study PRJEB19352) | marine metagenome | reverse complement strand
GGCGAAGCGTTGGCGCTGCCTCGCTTTGCTCGGTAGGCTTCGCCGCGTTCGGACGTTGGCGACGTCGAACATCGGGAGCCCGGTCCGTGGAGTCAGCCCTCCGCAGGCCGGGCTCCTCTCGTTCAGGCCAGGCGGTAGAATCCGGGCGTCTCGCCGCGCCTGATGATCTGCGCGCGGATCAGCTGCCGCAGGCTGGCCCGTAGCGGGAGATTCTCCAGCCACCGGGCTCCCAGGAGCCGATACGCGGGGAGATCGTCGTAGCCGCTCTCCTGGAGCGCGTAGGCGCGCTCGAGCAGCGCCATCGGGGTCGAGTCTTTCGGGGTCATTGGGTCTTGCTCCACATGCTGCCGACCTGGGTCCAGCGGCCCGGAGGCTCCTGGCTGCCCGGGATCACCTTCGGATCATCCCAGAGGCGCCGCGTCAGGATCGGCGGCTCGCTCGGTCGGCTGTTCTGATAGTTCCGGTACGCGACCGTCACGCGCCGGTCGTGGACAGCGCGCACCACGCCCTGGCGCCAGATCCCATAGGCCAGGATCCAGACCGGGTCGCCTCGCTTCGCTTTCCACTGGTCGAGGGCCATCGCTAGCGCTTCGTCCGGCGGGGCTCGCCGGTGTTCGGGTCGGGCTCCCAGAGCGCGGAGCGCGCGATCGGCCGGTCTGAGTAGCAGGGCCGCTCGTCGCGCTCGATCAGCTCGGCCAGGTCGTTCGGCCGGGGCTCGAAATCGTAGGTCTGGACGTCGAAGCCCTCGGGCGCTCGCCGGGTCTCCTTCCGGGTCCCGTCCTGCAGAACGTAGACGATGATCACGCGCTTCCGGAGCCGCGCGAGCACCTCTCCACGCCGCCACCATCCGTGGGCCAGCACCCAGACGCAGTCGCCGGGCCTCGCCGTGTCGAAGTCAATCGCCATTCGGATTCCTCTCGTCGGTTGTTCCAGTGACCCTTTCGGGTGTGGAAGTGACGGGGTTTAGCCACAAATGGCAAAAAAAGTTCGAACGCGACAATTCCGGCCCGGTCTTGTGCAGTCCGTTCGCCAGAGTTTCACCATGCCTGAAGTCTTTCAATTTCAAGGTCTTGACAGGTGTTTATTACCCCCCACCATCACTAGGACCTGGGTCGCTAGTGGCTGCCAAGCTCGTTTAACCACCTCGAGCCCACGCGCACCTCCGGAGGCGCCGTCGAAGACGCGCGGCGACGCGAACGCGGAGCGTATCCTCTGGAGGCACCTCCTCCAGACCGCCACCTAGAAACGTGAGGGGGGACTACTTCGAAGCCTGCGAGACAGGACGAGGAGACAGTCCACGCGGGGACGAATTCCCGGACCCCCTCCAGGGGCGACCGATGCCGCTGACCTCCCCAGTCGAAATGCGCTGCCGCCTCTGCGGCGCGATCTGGACCCTATTCCTCCGCGAGATCGACGCGGGCCGGCGCCGCTGCCCGGACTGCCAGCGCGACGGCCAGGTGATCATCCGCGACCGGACCCTGGGCCGTGGGGCTCGCCAGCGGGCCTGGGACGAAGGGACCCTGGCGCTCTCCTGGGCGCACTGGGAAGCGCTGCCCGAGCGGCTCCACGCGAGCCGGGCCGAGCGCCGCGACTACCTGGCGCGCTTCGCCGCGATGAAGCGGCTCCCGAACGGGATGCGGCGCGCCTCGCGCCACGCGCGGCTGATGGAAGAGCGCGAGCCCCTCCTCCGGCCGCTGCTCTACATCGATCTCTCCGCGGACGAGTGGGCCAAGCTGCGAGAGGGGGCGCGCAAGCTCGAGAGCCTCCCGGCCGCGCTGCGCGGGGACCAGGCGCCGCCGGACCCGGACGATCTGCTCGGGCTCGTCGATTTCGCTCAAGGTCCCGGGGCGGCCGCCGATACGTAGGGAGTGGGTCGGGTGGCCGGGGCCGCCCCTGGGCGGGTGTACGCAACTCACCGGCAACACTGAAAAAAATCGGATTTCGGCGTCGATTTCGCTTCAGTCCGTGGGCCTCCGGACGATAAGTAGTTCATCAACCACGGAGGAACACCCCATGAAGATCAAGTTCGAGAGCCAGGGCCGAGGGTCGAGCATCATCATCGTCGACGGCGAGGTCCAGGGTCGCCTGGACAACGCGGGCGGCTGGGATGGCGTCTACGTCACCACCAACTCGGGCCGGTTCATCGCCCGATTCAAGCGCCTGGGCGGTGCCGTCTCGGTCGCCAAGCGCTGGACGAAGCACAACGTGGCAGCCCAGGGCGGCGTCGAGCAGCTCGCGGACGCCGTCGAGGCCCACCGGGCCGTCGACCACGGCGACGACTACCGGGCCTTCGACCGGGCTTTCCCGACGCCCAGGGCGCGCGCCACGAAGAAGACGCGCCGCGAGGCGGAGCGGACCGCGATCTACGCCGAGGGCTTCATCGGCCATCGCTGCCACTTCATCGGCGCCGAGGTCTACGAGCAGGACCTGACGGCCCACGGCGTCCTCGAAGAGGTCCTGGCCGACGGCTACCGGATCACCCTGGACGACGGCTCGGAGAAGGTGATCCCGCTGGACGGGACCTCGGTCTGGCCGCCGCACGACGCCAAGCCGAACCCGATCCGGATCCAGCAGGTCGCCTGATGACCCCCTTCGTCCGATTCCGCCTAGAGCGCCTTCTCGAGACCCGGGAGGAGGCGCTCGCGGCCTCGACCTACCTCGACGAGTACAACCTCCGCGACCGGATGCGGAAGGAGCGGGAGGAGCTGAACGAGGACCTCCGGGGCGTCCGGCGCGAGGTGCGCGACTGGTCGCGGTCCGTCCGGGACTGGTCCTCGGGCCTGCACTCCGCAAAGCGGCGCCTGGAGGAATTCCCGGAGCTGGGCCCGGGGACGGTCGAATCGTCGACCCGGGGCCTCGAGCACGCCCAGCGCTGCCTGGACGGCGCGAAGGCGGAGGTCGCCGATCTGATGGACATCCGGGACGAGTACACGGACGGGATCCGCGCCTGGGAGGCCTGGCGCCGCTGGGACCGGGCCGAGTGGGCGAGATTGTCGGCCCTGATCGAAAAAAACCGTCAAGTCCGGGAGGGGCGCGCCGATACGTAGTCTGTAACCAACGGAGGAACACCCCATGCGAATCAAGGTCGGACAGGTCACGAAGCGCCAGCTCATGATTGCCGAGGCTGACGCCCTGGCGCCGATGCCCAAGGGCGACGGCTTCCGCGCCTGGAGCGATGCGCAGGACGCGGCCGTCGAGGCCAGCGTCGGCCTCTCGCTCTTCGACGCGCCCCAGGGCGTGATCGAGGTCAACTCCCTGAACGCCGAGCGCTTCGCAGTGATCGCGGACCGGCTGGTCGATCACATCCGGGACAGCTGGGAGAACGCGCGCAGCGGCTCCCAGGTGATCGGCAAGCTGGAGCGCGCCGCGGAGCAGATCGAGGCCGCCGGCCTCTAGAAAATCGCGCATCGGGTCGATTTTCCCTCAAGCGCAGGGCCCAGCCGCCGATACGTAAGACATAACCAACGAAGGAAACCACCCCATGAGCAGCGCAACCGCCAAGACGATCCGCACGAACCTCAAGGCCGCCGGCTACAAGACGGGCGGGAAGAATGCCCAGGTCAGCGTCCGGAGCCACTCCTACTCGATGGGCTCGAGCGTGACGGTCCGGGTGATCGACCCGGCCGCCGACTTCGACCAGATCGAGGCCATCGCCGAGGGCCAGCAGAGCGTCCGCCGCTGCGAGATGACCGGCGACATCCTGAGCGGCGGGAACACCTTCGTCCGCGTGATCTGGGACCAGGACGCGACCGACGCCTTCCAGGCCCGCTGGATCGACGCGGTCCGCGACGCCTGGGCGCGCATCGAGGACAACGTCCTCGAGCCCATCGCGGGCTCGGACCTCCTCCTCGGCCGCGACTCGGCGGGAGACGCCACGATCTGGAGCGAGGGCGGAAACGAGGCCCGCGTCTGGACCGGCGGCGGCGAGAACCTCCTCCCCACGGCCGAGCGCGTCGGCATGATCCAGGCCCGCCTGGGCCGCACCGAGAAGCCCGAGCAGGAGGAGCCGAACACCCAGGCCCAGCTCGTCGCCTGGCTCGAGGAGAACTAGCGAATCATGGGGTGCGCGCCGCGGGTGTCCGGATGGTCCGGCCCCGCGGCGCCACTGCCCCATGGATCCGAAGGAGCCCCACCCCATGAGCATCGACTACGAATGGACCGCAGAGCGCGAGGACGAACACGGCGACATCGTGGACAACCACTTCGCCCCGAACCTGAAGGAGCTGATCCGCTACTACCCCCACAGCTTCGGCGAGCGCGACTCGATCGCCCTCGTCCAGACCCGCGGCGAGGACGCGCGCGGCGGCTACGGCCGGACCTGGGCCTACATCACCGAGGAGGGAGAGCTGCCCGTCGAATTCGATGACGGCGGCTACATCCCGAAGCGCTACCGGGACCACGCGAAGGTGTGGGAGACGACCCTCCGCGAGGCGATGAAGGCCAAGCGCGAGAAGGCGGCCCAGTCGTGAGCGCCGTCGAATTCGTGGAGGACGACGGCGGCCGGGCGGCGGCCGGCTACAAGGGCCACACGGGCGACTGTGCCTGCCGAGCGCTCGCGATCGCCAGCGGCCGGCCCTACCAGGAGGTCTACGAGCTGATCATCGAGGAGGCCAAGCGCGAGAAGCCACGCGGGAAGAAGAAGCGCAGCCACCCCCGGACCGGGGTCTACCGTCCGACGATGCACCGGGTCTGCGAACGGCTCGGCGCCTACTGGACAGCGACGATGCAGATCGGGAGCGGGTGCCAGGTCCACGTCCGCGGGCCCGAGCTGGTCTGGGGCCGGCTGGTCCTGTCGCTCTCCGGGCACTATTCGGCCGTGATCGATCGGGTCGTTCGTGACACCTACGACCCGAGCCGGGGCGGGACGCGGTGCGTCTACGGCTTCTGGACCTTCCCGGAGCTGGACCAGTGAGCACGGCCGACGGGCGCTGGCACGCGGGCGACCCGGTCCAGCGGGCCGTCCGCCGGAAGGTCTTCCGGAACGAGGGGACCGTCCGGGTCTGGGCGGCCCGGGTCTTCCGGCGGCTGCCCGATGGCACCTGGGAGCGGGAGCACTGCGACCACCATCACCAGAAGAAGCGGATCGCCAGGCTGTGCGCGGAGCGGACCGCGCGGCGCTGGAACCGGGAGGACGAGAAGGGGCAGCGCTGACAAAGATCGTCACTCGTGGCGATTTCGCTTCAGGTCGCGGGGGCGCGGCCGATAGGATGGGTATCACCACGAAGGAGCCCCACCCCATGACCAGCCCCCGCATCGTCCTCAGCTACGGAATGGGCGTCGACTCGACGGCCATCCTCCTGCGCTGGCTCGCTGACCCGACCTCGCGCGACTTCGACCTCTCCGAGCTGGTGGTCCTGACCTGCCAGACCGGCGACGAATTCCAGGGCACCGGCCGGCTCGTCGCCGAGCACGTCCTCCCGCGCCTGGCCGAGGCGGGCGTCCGCTTCGTCGAGATCGCCAGGGCCGGCGCCAGCGAGCGCGACGGCGTGGCCATCCTGCAGGACACGCGCGAGCCCTCGGAGCTGCACCTGGCCGGCGCCTATCGCCTGTCCGAGGAGCTTCGCGCGGCCGCGACGATCCCGACCAGCGGGGCCGGCGGCCGGCGCTGCTCGATCAAGGCCAAGGGCTTCGCCCTGGACCGCTGGAAGGACGAGAACCTCGAGGCCGGCTCGTTCGTGACGGTCGTCGGGTTCAACGCCGACGAGACGAAGCGCCGCGACCGCGAGGCGCAATACGTAGGCGAGGGCGAGACCGCCTACCCCCTGATCGACTGGGGCTGGAGCTATCAGGATTGCCTGGACTACATCGAGGCGGAGACCGGCGCGGCCTGGCTCAAATCGTGCTGCACGTTCTGTCCGTTCGCGGGCGGCCGCGCGCCGATCCTGGCCCGCTACCGGGAAGAGCCCGAGGCGGCCGCCCAGGCGCTGCGCCTCGAGATGGTGGCGCGACAATTCAATGACCGGATGAGCCTCTACAAGACGAAGAGCCTTCACGAGATCGTGACGCGCGACGGGAACCTGGCCGCGCTGCGCACCTTCGAACGCGAGCTGGAGGGCATCGAGTGGGCCGTCTACGACGTCCGCCGGATCTACACCGGGCCCGGCCGCGCCTTCCGCTCGATCCGCTCCGGGGAGCAGACCTTCGAGAGCTTCGAGGCGGCGGCCGCGAGCCTGGGCGGCGACGTCGAGCGCCTGGACGGCCCGATCGCGCGGCGCGTGCTGAACGAGCGCGAGGCGGACACCTACCCGGCCGTCGAACGATTCCTGACGGTCGCGCCGGCCGGCATCGCGGACAAAGCGGGCGTCCGCGACTTCGACGCGCGCTGGGAGGCCCTCGTCGGCCAGGAGGAGCTGGCAGCGGCGGCCGGGTGACAAAGATCGTCACCCCCCGATTTTCTCCTTCAGTGCGCGGCCGCCCGGCCGATACGTCTTGTATCAGCCAGGGAGAACACAGCATGATCGCCACCATCGCCGCCGAGACCGCAGACTTCATCATCGCCGAGAACGCCGCCGGCGAGCGCTTCGAGCTGGCCTACTGGGCCGTCCCTGCCTCCGCCGAGATCGGCGACGCCGTGGCGCTCGAGCTGGACGCGGACGGCGACCTCTTCGTCTCCGCCACCCGCGAGACCTTCGCGGACGTCAACGTCGCGGACCTCGCGATCCCCGCCCTTTCGCTCTGGCTGCACCTCTACCCCGAGGCCCCCCAGGTCGCGCGCGCCTCGATCCTCGAGGCCATCAACGCGAAGGCCGTCAAGCCCCAGCCCTTCGCCGACCCCGTGGGCCTCTACGCCGACGACGTCCTGTAGAAAATCGAGAAAAGGCCTCAAGCCCAGGGCCGGCTGGCCGATACGTAGGTCAGAACACAGCAACGGAGAACAGCATGGCCGAATGGTGGACGATCGAGGGACCCGAGGGAATGTGCCGCTGCGACAACTGTCACGCGAACCTCGAGGTCGGCGCCCGCGTGCTGACCCCCACCCACGACCACGAGCAGACCTTCTGCTCGCACGAATGCCACGAAGCCTAGAGACCAGGAGCACCCCATGGCCAAGCCTTTCGAGCCCTTCGTGATCGCGGAATCCGTCCGCGCTCGCATCCGCGCCGACGGCGGCCCGCTGATGGCCGTCCGCGCGACCCGCGTCCGCACCGGCGAGCGCGTGGAGCTGGAGCACCTCTGCCCCCAGGACGCGCGCCAGCAGCTGCGCGAAATCGAGATCAACGGCCCGAAGCGCTCGGGCCTGGCCGATCCCGAGCTGGTGAAGATCCGATGATGCGCCTGGAGCTGCGCCTGGAGCAGCACGACGACCGCTGCCGCCAGTGCGGGGACCCGAAGCCCTCCAGCCGCGATTGCGCCTCCTGCGCCCTGGAGACGGCCGAGGTCGGCTCCCTCCGCGGCGAGAGCGCCCAGCGGGCCCTGGACCGCATCGAGAAGGCCCGCGCGGCCAGGCGCCAGGAGAACGGCCTCGAGGACTGAAGAAAATCGGCCCCAGGCGTCACTTTTCCCTCAAGCGCGGCCACTCCTGGCCGATACGTAGGGTGTCAGATCAAGAAAGGGCACCCCATGAAGAAGATCATCATCGCTTTCGCCATCGCCTACGCCGCCGCCTCTGCGGGCCTGCCGGCCTTCCAGAGCCTGGACCTCGGCGGCGCCATCACCAACCACCACCAGGCCGCCCAGCTGGGCCAGGCCGATCGCTAGGAGCCCGCCCCATGTCGGATTTCGATCACCTCGAGCTGAACGAGAACGAGCGCGCCGTCGGCATGATCCGCCCCCAGGCGCAGCTGGAGGCCGCCTTCGAGCTGGTCAAGCCGGCCGAGCACTGGAAGGCCCCGATCGACGCGGTCGTCTCAGAGGCGGACCTCGAGCGCGTGGGCGGCGTGGCGGCCGTGGACAATGCGATCGCCCACTTCTGCGGGGGCGGCGCGGAGGCCCACTACGTCGAGGGCGGCGTCCGCTTCATCGCGCCCGGCTACTGGGCGATCATCGGGGCCTAGAAATCGGCCGATCGGGCGAGAAAACCCTCAAGCCCAGGCCCCATTCCGCCGTTACGTAGTACATCACAACGGAGGAGCCGCCCCCATGATCGACCTGACTGTCTACGACGCAATCGTGATCAACACCTCGGCCGGGAAGGACTCCCAGGCGATGCTGGACGAGGTCGTCGAGCTGGCGCGCGCGCAGGGCGTGACCGACCGCCTCGTGGCCGTCCACTGCGACCTGGGCCGCGCTGAGTGGGGCGGCGTCGCCGAGCTGGCACGCGAGCAGTGCGACGCCTACGGCGTGCCGCTGCGCATCGTCAAGCGGCCCCAGGGCGACCTGATCGACCAGATCCGCGATCGGGGCATGTTCCCCAGCTCCACGGCCCGCTATTGCACCAGCGACCAGAAGCGCGGCCAGGTCTTCAAGGTCTTCACGGCGCTGGTCCGCGAGGCCGGCCTGGGCCGCCCGATGCGGATCCTGAACGCGATGGGGCTCCGGATGCAGGAGAGCAGCGCGCGCGAGAAGCGCCTGACGGCGGCCTTCCTGGCTCATGGCTCCTTCGTCGAGACGAACAAGAAAGCCACGAACGGAAAGCGCGAGGTGACGGACTGGTATCCGATCGCGGACTGGTCCGAGGATGACGTCTGGGCCCGGATCAAGGCGACCGGCATCCGCTACCACGAGGCCTACGACCTGGGGATGCCGCGCCTGTCCTGCGCCTTCTGCATCTTCGCCCCGCGCGCCGCGCTGATCGTGGCCGGCCGGGCGAACCCGGACCTCCTGGACACCTACATCGATCTCGAGGACGAGATCGGCCACACCTTCCGGCACAACTTCTCGCTCGTCGAGATCCGCGACGCGATCGCGAAGGGCGAGGAGGTCGAGAAGGGCCAGATCGGCTGGGCGGACGTCGCCTAGGCCACACCGAAGGAGCTGAGACCATGATGAGAGCTGGAGAGCTGACGCTCGAGCGCGCGGAATTCGAGATCGGGATCCCGGTCCAGGAGTGGGAGGGCGACTGCTACGCGATCGCCTCGAGGATCGTCTTCGACTGCGGCCTGGCCGGCCGCGCCGTCTACGGCCACTGGACCGGGCCGGTCAGCCCGGCCGGCTTCTGGGCCGATCGCGCGGGGCTGCCCTTCCAGCGTCACGGCTGGATCGCGCTCTCCGAGCACGAAGGGGACGATCGGGTCCTCGACCCGACCCGCTGGAGCTTCGAGGCCGCCGATCCGTATCTGTACCTGGGCCCGCCGGACGCCTACGACCTGGGCGGGAACGTCTTCAGGCACCAGAACGAGCGGCCCTGCCCGCCGGTCGGATCCTGGCAGATGCCGCGCCAGGCGAAGAGGCGCTGGCGCCTGCGGCTACAGCCCGACGAGGCCTCCTACGTCCGCGCGCTCTCGGAGCACCGGATCGACCCGACCCGGATCGACCTGGGCCAGCTGCACTGGCTGGCGAACCTGTCGCTGATCACCCTCGGCGAGATGGCGGAGCCCATCCTGGCCGCGATCGTCGAGGCGGGGCACTCGGCCCACATCCCACTCGACAACCGCCTGGCCGTGCTCGGCCCGTAGAAAACGCTTCCCTTTGCAGCTGGGCCGAGGCATGATCCAGGCCCATCACCGGCGGCCACCCACCCCTGGCCCCAGGACGTCGCCGAAATCCAACGGGGCCGAGGAGCACCACTGATGCCCGAGGCAATCACGATCAACCCCGACGCCCAGCTGGTGGGCGATCCCGAGAACGATCACGCCGTGACCGATGGCCCGGCCGTGCCCCCCGTCCAGGTGGTGGGCGCCTTCCAGAAGGGCGACGACGGGACCCGCTACGTCTTCAAGGTCCACGTCGGCGACGAGGACTACGATCCCGACGACGAGGAGCCGTCCGGCGCTCTGGTGGAGGTCCACGTCGATCAGGTGTCGCTGGCCGTCGTGCCCGAAGGTGGCGGACAGACGCTCTACCTCTGGGAGGATCCGATCCTCCGCGACTGCTCGCACGACCTGGCGCGCGCTGCGCTGATCGTGGTCGTCGCGACCATCCTGGCAGGCTAACGGCCGCGCGCGAAGGCCCCGACCCGGGCATATACCGCGCCACATAGGGCCGGTCGCGACCGCGAGCGCGGCCGGCCCTTCTGAACCTCTCGCGATTCGGGATGGGCTGACATGCCGAAGACCTACCACGGGAAGCGCGGCGGCGATCATGCGCGCGTGACCGTCACCGAAGACGGGACGACCCGGCCCCTGCGCCACATCGTCCACCACTCCCCCACCGGCTTCGAATGGGGCTACGGGGGCAGCGGCCCCGCTGACCTGGCGCTCGCGCTCTGCGCCGACGTCCTGGGCGAGCGGCCGAGCGTGGCCCTCTACCAGGCCGTAAAGGAGTCGCTCGTCTGCGGCATCGCCGAGGACGAGTGGCACCTCTCGGACGTCGTGCTCCTCGATCACATCGCGCGCGCGAAGGAGAGGATCGGCGAGCATGGCGGATGAACCCACGCGGCCGCCGATCTCGGAAGAGCTGGCGAGGATCGAGGTCCTCCGCGAGGACCTGGGCTCGCTGATCCGCGAGGTGTGCGCCGGGATGGGCGCGCGCTTCGTGCTCGTCGTGATGACGGAGAATCAACCTGGCTTCGCGACCACGGTCAGCGATCTAGAGCGCGGGCCGATGCTGGACCGGCTGCGCGAGGTGGTGATGCGCCTCGAGCGCCAGGACCAGATCCCGGAAGGAGACCCCAATGGCGCCGGATGAAGTGACGACCTCGGGCCTCGGCCTGTTCGAAGAGCGGCGCGAGCTGGACGGCGAGACCTGGGTCCCGCTGCGCCAGGCGCTGGCCGCGCTCCCGGTCGCATCGGACCGCGGCGTGATCGATACCGAAACCCTCGAGCTGATGCGCCAGGCCAAGGGCGACGCCGTCGACTGCCAGGCCATCTTCTGGAACAAGGCGGACAACGCGATCGGCGGCGTCGGGACCTGCGAGCACCGGGCCGAGCTGATCCAGGTCCTGGAGACCTACATCGAGCACCTGAAGGGCCCAGGCGGGAAGACGCGCCGCGCGATCGACCTCAACTGATGGCGCTAATCCGGGTCAAGACCGAGGACGAGCTTCGCGCGCTCTGCGATGCGACGGCCGCCGTTCACGGCGAGGCCCACGAGCTGCTCCGCGACGTGATGACGCTCGAGCGCTGCCGGGAGGTCCGGAAGCTCCGGATCGACGAGGGCCTGACCTGGCGCGGCGTGGCAGCCGAGTGCCACCAGCGCTGGGGCGCGTCCTGGGAGCCTCCATCGAATCAGCTCTGGGGGATCGCGCTTTGCGAGATCGCGGCGCGCGCGCACAGCGAGAACCCGCACGACTTCCCCTGGAACTAGCAGGCGGCCGGCAACTGCCCGGCAGCGCTGAGAAAAAACGTCCTGAAGCCGAAAAAAAGCCTTCAGCTGGCGACCGATTCGGCCGTAGAGTGGAACATAACCTAGCGGGGCAGGCGCCCCAGACTCTCAAACCGAAGGAGCCACCGATGGCAAACGCAATCAACTTCCAGACCCGAAACCCCCACCCCGACCTGACCGCCCCCGCGGTCACCAACAGCGTGCCCGAGCAGACCTGGCTCCGCGACCTGACGGACGACCAGATCCGCCAGGGGATCGTCGAGCTTTCCGACTCGCAGCGCGACGAGATGATCGGCCACCACTTCCCGGCCGGGAACATCCGCGCCGGCAGCGTCGACGAGGCGCTTCGCGCGGCCGGCGCTGACTTCGAGGTGGCGAAGGTCGACCTCCAGCCGGTGATCCCGGGTCGCCCCGACATGAAGCTCTGCCAGAAGAGCGTGGGCCTCTACCGGACCGACACCTGGAAGGAGCTGGGCGGCTGCACCAAGAGCTATGGCGTGATCCAGAATCACGAGGCCTTCGCGGGCGCCGCGGCTCTGGTCAAGGCCGGCGACGCGCAGATCTCGAACGTCGAGGTGATCGACGGCGGCGCGAAGGTCCGGCTCGCCTGCTACATGGGCGCGTCGAGCCTGCAGCGCATCGGGAGCACTCGCCCCGACACGCTGGCCCACTTCGCCATGTTCGAGGCCGCTCACGGCAACGGCTCGGCGAAGGGCTGGCTCTACACGGTCAACCTGGCTTGCTTCAACGGGATGACCTCGCAGAGCCTGGCCGCGACCTACAACGTCCGCCACACCAGCAACGGCCGCGACCGGGTCCTCGAGGCCCAGGCCAAGCTCCTGAAGATCCAGGAGGCGGCGATCGAGGAGGTCGCGATCTACGCCGATCTCGCCCAGCGCCGCATGACGCTGGAGAGCTTCGTCGAATTCGCGGCCGAGCTGCTCGACACCACGAAGGAGGAGGTCACGGACGAGAGCGACGCCAAGCTGATCGCGAGGCGCCAGAAGGAGATCGAGGAGCTGGCGGACTACTTCCAGAACAGCCCCGGGTGTGTTGGCCAGAGCGCCTTCGACGCCTACAACGCCGTCACCTACAAGACCACGCCGCGCCGCGATCGGTTCGCGAAGGCCGAGACCTTCGCCAGCCGGTTCTACGGCCAGCAGGACGGCCACGCGGCCGGGACGAAGAGTAAGGCGCTCCGGATCCTGACGCGCTAGAGCGAGGAGCGGCGCCGGGGGGACGAGCTTCCCCCTCGGCGCGGGCTCTGGTCCGGGAGCGGCTTCCAGGACCAGGGCCCCGGGCCCCGGGTCGGTTTTCCATCGGCCGGCCGGGGCCCACGCGCTCCGCACACGATGGACCACTGGGAAGGACGAAACCATGTCGATTCAATGCGACTGCGGCGAGATCGTCGCGAACGAGGAGGACCTCTACCGATGCGGCCAGGACCACCACCGGGCCGCCACGATCCGCCACGCGCGCCAGGCCCTCGAGGATACGCCCGAGCACCAGCGCGACGACGCCTGGCACGAAGCCTGCGCCGAGCTGGAACGGATCGCCGAGGTCCCGCCCCCGCGGCCGCCCTCGATGGACGAATTCGTCGACCTGATCCGGGACGTCGACAGCTGCGCGACCGCGCTCCGCCAGACGACCGGGATCCAGCCAACAGCGCTGGTCGTCTCGCCCTCCCTGGGAAAGCGCATCCGCGCCATGCGCGACGCCTTCCCGGGTGTGTTCGCCCCTCCCCCTCACGCCCGGCCGATGGGCTGCCCGGAAAGCCTGGGCGTCTTCTTCGGCCTCGAGATCTTCGAGGGGAAGGCCTCCCTCTGATTTCGCTTGCACGGCCGGCCGCCCTCGTGGCAGGATCGGCCCACTAGGAGACGTCGCCAATGTCACCCGATGCCACCACCTTCGACGACCTGTCGCGAGACGGTCTGATCCTCGGCTCCTCCGGAGCCTTCCTCGTCACGCTGAAGGGGAAGGTCCTCAAGCTCTACGCGGCCGGCCAGGAGCGCGGCCTCTGGATCGCCCAGGGCCGAATCCGCCCGCTGATGATCGGCGCGACGCTGGCCGCCGCGAAGCGCGAGGCCAGAGCCTGGCTCGACCAGCTCGACGCCCGCGGAGCACGGAACGCGGAGCACGCGCTGGCCCTTGGCGCAGGGAGGCGCGCGTCGTGAAGATCGAACGCGAGCTGACCGGGCGCTTCGAGGTCGAGGCCGTCTCCGATGACCCGGAATTCGGGGAGCTGACCGAGGACCAGGCCCGCTGCGCGGCCGGCCTGGCGGCCTTCCACTACATGACCTTCGTCCTCGAGGAGACCCAGGGGCGCTCGACCGATACCGTGACCGTCGACGTCGACGGCTTCGGCGAATGCCGGGTCAAGCTGATCGAGATCGAGGACTGATGGCCGCCCGGGTCTACGATCCGGAGCGCCACGAGATCATCGGCCAGCGCGCGATCCCGCTCCAGCGCGACCCTTTGGCCCCGATCGAGGACATAATCTCAGAGCCCTACGCGCGGCTCTGCTATGTGGCCCGCGAGCGGATCTACGAGAACCGACACGGCCACCCGACCTGGGTCCGCTCGATCACCTGGCTGATCGACCCGGAGACGGCCGCCCACATCGACCCCAACACCGGGGAGGAGGTGAAATCGTGATCAGCAACCGCGAGCACAGCAACCGCTGCGCAGACATGCGCCGCCAGGCCTACGAGCGCGAACAGGCCCGCCGGCGCACCCACGCCCTGGCCTGGGCCTTCTTCGCGCTGGTGACGCTCTCAGCGCTCGCCATGGCCTTCTCCGACGTCGCCAGGCCGAAGAGCGGCCCGGGTGTGCCTCCGGCAACCCCGATCCTCCTGGACGACTGATGGCCGAGGAGCAGACCTGCAAAGGGTGCGGGGCGGCGATCGACTTCATCCGGAATTCGGCGACCGGAAACGTGATGCCGGTCCAGAAGGTCCGGACCCTCTACGCGCTCCAGCCGACCCTGATCCCGGCCGCCGGCGAGCTGCAAAAGATCGAGGGCCTCCCGGGCCCGTTCGTCTACGTCTCCCACTTCGAGACGTGCCCGAAGGCGAACGAATTCAGCCGTGGGGAGCGGAGGGTGTCATCGTGACGAAGCGCTGGGTCGCAGTCCAGGACAAGAACACCTGCGGCGCGTGCCGCCAGAATCACGGGAGCACGGACCACCGGCCGCCCGAGTGCCAGAATCCGAACGGCTGCCGATGCGTCAAGGCTCCGGATCCGCCGGCGATCGGCGAACAGGAGCGCACGATGGGGGACGTCGAGGCGACGGCCGCAGTCGGCGCTGCGATCGCGGAGCTACTCCGCGCCATGCGCGAGGCGGCCCGGCGCGGGCTGACCGTAGACCCTCCGATCTTCGAGACGGAGAGCGTCGCGACCCGCGGCGGCGTGCCGCTGATGACCTCGATCACCTGCGAGGGCTGGGGCGTCTACAGAGACACGCGCGTCGACCTGTCGGCGCCGCTGAAGGAGGAGGGCTAGATGGGGATGCTCGAGAAGATGCGATCGGCGATCGGCGGGATCGTGAAGGACGACCCGAACCGCCGGCGCACCGATCGGGAGGTGGGGATCCGCGCGCGCCGCGGCAAGGTGGACGGCCGCGCGAGATGGTGGACGCCCGAAGGACGGCCGCATTCGCCACCGGGAGCGCGGCGCCTTCGTTCGCCGACCGCTCACCCGAGAGGAGGAGCGCGGGATCGCCAACTGGAAGCGCTCGAAGGCGGGGCGCGCGCACAAGCGGGCCCAGTATCGGCGCCGGCGCGCGGCGCTCCGCAGGCTCCAGGCGCTCGCCCGGTGAAGCGGGTTTTCCAGGCGAAGACGGACGACTGTATGGCGGCCTGCGTCGCGTCGCTGCTCGAGATCGATCGGTGGACGGTCGAGCCCTTTCACCGGGCCTGGGTCGGGTGGAAGAAGGGCCGCGAGCCCGACTCGCACTACCGGGCGCACCGGGAGCTGGCCGAGCTGGGCGCGATGCTCCTCGAGCTGGACACGGTCCCGGTCGCGCTCTCCCCGCTCTGGATCCCGGCCGGCCGCTCGATCGCGATCGGACCGACCCGGCGCCGCCCCGAGGCCCATGCGTGCGTGGCCATGGACGGGAAGATCGAGCACGACCCCCACCCGTCCGGCGACGGGCTCCTGGAAATCCAGCGCTTTGCGCTGCTCGCCCCGATCGTCTGGCCTGCCCAGGCGGCGGGATCACAACGGAGGATCCAC
>FUIF01004159.1_pt1 | contig 15602 bp, 22 predicted proteins | sample 1003461 | NCBI WGS metagenome assembly FUIF01 (sample SAMEA80401918, study PRJEB19352) | marine metagenome | reverse complement strand
TGCTTGTAACGCTCCTGCCAAAGGACTTTGTTGTGGAGCATCTGCATACTGTTGACCAGCAACACCTCCAACCAAGACCAGTTAAAACATTTCCAAATTGTGTTAATCTTCCAAATGGCTCTTTCTGGTGGGAAATAGTGTTTTCGGTATTGTCAAACCCCGGGCTGAGAGGGGACCGACCGAAAAATCTAACACGAGGACTGGGTTTCTGATGACTGAGGACGGGAAGGTTCATTCGTTGTTTGGTGGTCCGACGGGAGTTCCGGAGGTTCGTCCGCATGTGGTGGAGGTTCTGGAGGAAGCGTTGGAGCGTGCTCGGAGTGGGGATGTTGCGGGGATTGCCTTGGTGACGTTGGACCCGTCTGGGCTTGTGGATTGGCGTCTGACGGGTGCGATCTCGTTTGGGATGGTTGGTGGTCTGTCGTGCGTTCATCAGCAGGTGGTGGGGGATATGAACGATGCGTAAGCCTCGGGTGAAGGAGAAGACGTTTCCGTATCGTCCGGACGGGAAGGTGATCACGTCGTTTTTCTGGGACCGGTCACCGGTGTCGATCATTCAGGGTCCGATTGGGTGTCTGTCTGCTGAGACGGAATTCCTGACGCCTTGGGGTTGGAAGCGGATCGACGAGTACGAGGAAGGCGATCGCGTGTTCGTCTGGTCTGATGGCCGTGCATGGTTCGAGCATCCTGAAGCGTACATCGCGAAGGGGTGTGACGGGCTGTGGCATTTCCGGAATGAGCATTCCTTGTCGATGGTGCTTTCTGATGAGCATCGTGTGGCGCTGTATGATCGGAACGGCGAGTTCCGCGTTCGTCTTGCGGAAGAGGTTGCGAAGGCGCCGGGTCGGTACACGGTGCCGACGACGTTCGAGGTTGCGGGTGCTCCGTTCGACGAGTGGGAATTGCGTCTCCGGGTTGCGATCGCGGCGGATGGCTGTCTGCCGAAGCGTGGCAATCAGGTGGTGGTCACGGTCCGGAAGGAGCGAAAGAAAGACCGTCTTCGTCAACTGCTCTTCAGGAACCGCATCGAGTACAGTGAGCATCAGCACTCCACGCGTCCGACGGAGTTGACGTTTGCGTTCGAGCGGCAGGACTGGATGCAGAAGACGCTGGACCTGATCGGCTGCGGGTCGGAGCGGTGCGAAGTCGTTCTGGACGAGATGAGCCATTGGGATGGTCTGTACGAGGGTGAGGATATTCGCTTCGACGGGGCCTGTCTTAGAACAGCGGAGTTCATGCAGTACGCAGCACATGCGACAGGTCGGCGGGCGACGATCACGAAGAAGGTCGACACTCGGAATTCGGATTGGAGCCCGACGTACTGCGTCCAGATCACGCACAAGGGAAGCGCAAAGACACAGGTCGGAATTCGCGGCGATCACATCGAGATCGAGCGGGTCATGCCGACCGATGGCAAGAAATACTGTTTCAGCACGTCGACGGGGTTTTTCCTTGCTCGGCACAACGGGCGTATCTTCGTCACCGGGAACTCCGGGACGTCGACGGCGTGCTGTCACAAGATGTGGAAGATCTCGATGGAGCAGAAGCCGGATGCGTATGGCATTCGGCGGACGCGGTGGGTGGTTGTCCGGAACACGTATGCGGACCTGAAGGAAACCACGCTGAAGACGTGGCGGTACTGGATGGAAGAGAAGGCGATGGGGAGTCTCGGCGAGGTGAAGATGACGAACCCGCCGTCGCATCACATCAAGTGGGGGATGAAGGACGGGACGACGGTCGACGCGGAGTTTTTGTTCCTGGCGCTGGATCAGGAAGAGGACGTTCGGAAGCTGCTGTCTCTGGAGCGACGGGGTTCTGGTTCAACGAGGCGCAGTTCGTTTCGAAGGAGATCTTCAACACGGCGGACAGTCGTCTCGGGCGCTTTCCTCCGAAGCAGGACGGCGGGCCGACGTGGTACGGGGTTCTCGCGGATTTGAACGCGCCGCCGGAGGGTCACTGGATTCCCTACATGCGGGGCGACGTGGCGATGCCGGAGGATTGGGACGAGGATCTGAAGGCGGAATACCGGAAGCCGTCGAAGTGGTCGTTCTTCCTTCAGCCGCCGGGGTTGCTGGAGGTGATCCAGGAGAAGCGGGTTGTCGGGTACGAGGCGAACAGCCTGAGAACCGGGCGGCGCGGGGCCTCGATCCGACGGACTGCGCGGAGAACACGAAATGGCTGGAGCGGCCGTACATCGACCAGATCCACGGGAAGGCGAAGTCGTGGATCGACACCTACGTGATGAACCGGGTCGGCGTGTACCGGGAAGGGAAGCCGGTCTATGAGAGTTTCCAGCCGGAGTGGCACGTCGCGAAGGAGAAGCTGTCCTACGTGAAGAGCTCGCCGCTGATCGTCGGGCTGGACTTTGCGCGGAACCCGGCGATGGTGTGCGTGCAGGTGATCCGGGGGACGGTGTTCGTTCTCGATGAGTTCGGCGTGGAAAACTACGCGGCGACGACCTACGCGCCCCTGTTCCGTCAGAGGTTGGCGAAGAAGTTCCCCGAAGCCCTGACAACGGAAAGCGCAGGGGTGCAGTTCTGGGGTGACCCGACCGGGGACAGCGCAAGCCAGTCGAGCGACATCACGCCTTATGCGATCTTCAAGCAGCACGGGATGATGGTGGCGCCGTGCCAGAACACGATCTCCCTGCGCCTCAACGCCGTGCAGTCCCAGCTGGACAAGAGCCACGGGGGCGTTCCCGGACTGCTGCTCGATCCGCGGTGCCTGCGCCTGAAGACGGGGTTCGTGTCCGAGTACCACTACGCGAAGATCAAGGGGACGCACGGTCACCACCCGGAACCGAACAAGAAGATGCGCGCGGCGGACTACCACGATGCGCTGCAGTACGCGTGTCTCGGGGCGGGTCTCGGAACGGCGCTGATCGCCGGGACGCAGCCGACGAAACCGAAACGGCGGGAGAAGAAAAAGTTCTCCCTCATGAAGCGATGAACCCGTCCATCCAGATCTTCAACACGCCGATCGTCTGGCACGTCTGCTTCCACCGAGGGCGGGCGCTGTGGGGCAGGCGGTGGACGCACGTCTCTCTCGCCGGGTGCGCGGAGGACACATGGGTCTTCCTCGACTGGAACCGGAGCGGGCTGTCCGTCGGGACCGTCTACCGCTTCGACGACGTGCAGGACTTCTGGGCCTTCATCAACGACCAGATGGACGTGGTTCGGTTCGGGACGGCGCGGCCGGGTGGCTACGGGTACATGCGCCCGTTGACCTGCGTCGGCTTTGTGAAACATGCTCTCGGGGTGCGTTCGGGTGCATTGCGACCTGAAGCCCTCTTCAAGACTCTCGTGACGAAGTATCACGGAGTCCACATCAATGAATCCCCCCAAGCCGCAGAAGACGCGGGAACAGATCGCCGCTGAACGACGCGCGAAGCGGGATCACGAGACAGCCGTCCAAAGCGACCTTCAGGCGAAGACGTCCTACTACGGTCGTTTGGTGAGCCCGCGCGTTTCCCTCGCAACCGGGCGCCGTCTCAATAGCCCGTCGATGGTCCGGTAATCGGGATGGACGATTTCAAGACCCGATTCCAAGCCGCCAAGACCGAACGCCAGATCCACCAGGAGGGGCGGGGGCGCGAGGTCTACAAGTTCTGCTTCAACGGGCGTGAGCGCGAGTGGGACGACACCGGCAAGAAGACGTCCGACCCGGAAGAGATCTTCACCGACCGCGCCGCCGTCATCGCAGAGGAATTTCACGGGGAGTTGTTCTCCACCATGACGCCAGAGAACGCGCCGTGGGTGGAGTTCGAGGCAGGCAACGGCATCCCGGAAGAGAACGTGGCAGAGGCGGAGCAGATGATCGCCGCCTACGAGAAGACCGTGGCGAAGGCGATCAAGGCGTCGAACTACTACACCGAAGGTCAGACGGTCTTTCAGGACGCTGTGGTAGGCACCTGTGGGATGTGGGTGGATAAGCCATTCTGTCCAAGCCCGCCGTTTGCGAGGCTGTGCCGCTTCCGCAGCTTTACCTCCGTCTCGGCCCGTTCGGTCTGGCTGACCGTTTCCGCCGGCAGAAGTTCTACACCCGCGACCTGAAGGCGCTGTTCCCGGATGCGTCGTGGTCCCGGAAGATGGAAATGAAGATCCGGGACGCGAAGATGTCCACGGAGGAAGTCGTCTGGGGGTTCTGGCCGACCTACGAGGACCCGGCGAACCCGATCTGGCGTCAGGAAATCCGCGTGTGCGGTGAGCCGATCGGCATGGACACGGACCTCGGGGAGTTCGGCGCCGTGCCTCTCGTCGTCGGGCGGTTCAACCCGGTCGGGTATTCGCCCTACGGACGGGGACCTGGCTGGAAGATGCTGCCCACGATCCGCGTCATGGATGGCGTGGCGGAGATGACGCTGGAGGGGATGTCGAAGAACCTCGACCCCGCGTTCGTCTATGCCCACGACGGGATGCTCGACCTGTCCGACGGGATCGAGGGTGGGCTGGGCTATCCGTCCATGCCGGGGTCCGCCGATTCAGTGCTGCCGATCGGTCTGGTCGACAACCTCGATCAGGCATTCTTCAGCGAGGAACGTCTGGACGAAGCCCTGCGCTACGGGTTCTTCCGCGAGGTGATCCAGCGCGGCAAGACGCCCCCGTCCGCAAGCCAGTACATCGGGGACGAGCAGAAGCAACTTCGCCGCATCGCCCGCCCCGCCGCCAAGCTGTGGGACGAGTTCGGTGTCGGGCTGCTCAAGCGTTTCGAATGGCTGGAGCGGCAGGACGGCGGCAGCCTGCAAGACGCGGAGTTCTCGTGGATCGAGGAAGGGGTGATCACCACCCGCCCGATCTCTCCGCTGGAGCGCGCCCAAGCCCGCGAGGACGTCCTGCCTCGGGCAGTCCCTCATGCAGATGGTTCAGGAGTCGATGGGTCCGGAGCAGGCGATGGTCATGATCGACGGCCCGAAGACGTTCACCAACATCAAGGCGAAACTGAAGGACCAGTTGGTCGAGTTCCGCAGCGAGGAAGAAATCATGGCGAAAGTCCAGCAGGCGCAGGCGATGGCTGCCCCGCAAGGAGGCGCGGATGTCCCCCAGGGATAGGTTCAAGCGGGAGATGGCAGAAGCGCCGAACCTCCCCGGCTACCTCTCGACGTACCTGAGTATGCTCCGTGGGGCGGATGAAGCAGGCGTGGCAGCCGCCGAGTCCCTGACCGCCGACATGGTGGAGATTTTCACCTCTGAAGCAGGGCTAAGGGTTTTAAAACTCTTGGAAAAGTCCGTGCTCATGAATGCCCGCCCATTGGGTGCGGGAGACGGTGCATTGCGAGAAGACAACGCAGTGCGGAATTTTGTGCTCGAAATCAGGAGAATTGTTGGCAATGGCTGACGAGAACGAAACCCAAGAGACTGAAACGCAGTCGACCGAGACCACGGAAACCTCCGCGGCACCCGACCTGTCCTTCCTTCCGGAAGAGTACAAGGGCGATGACGGGGCTTGGAATACGGAGGGGTTCCGTGCGGATTACGACGCGCTCGTGGCTTTCAAGGCGCAGACCGAAGAAGCAAAGGCCGGCCTGCCTGAAAAGCCGGAAGACCTCGCGTTCTCCATCGGTGACGACTTCGAGTTCCCGGAAGGGTTCGACGCCGACATCCTGAAACACACGGACGAGAACGGGAACGAGGTCGAGTTCGACGTGAAGTCGATGATCGACCGAAGGACCCGGACATCCCGCGCCTTCAGGAAGCGATCCACAAGATGGCGACCGGGGAAGCGACCGCGCAGGAGACGATGGCGTCCCTCGCGAAGCTGATGGCCGGTCGCGAACTCTCCAAGGTCATGGAAGCCGCGCAGACCGGCGCCGACGAAGTGAAGGCCCTCGGGCCGGAAGGCAAGGCGCGGATCGCTACCGTGACGCGCGCCTTGAAAGCGAAACTCCCCGAGAAGCAGGCATCCGCCGTGCTCGACGGGATCACCAGCGCCGACGGTCTCCGGGCCGTTGAGGCGCTGATCCAGAAGGCCGGCGGGTCGGTTACCCCCGCACCCGGCGGCGTCGACTACTCCGGCATGTCGATCGATGAACGATTGATGGCCGGTCTCAAACTGAGATCGCAGAAATAAGGAGGTCCTGAATGGCCGACGATCTTATCAATCTGGTCGAGTTCGCCCAAGGGCTTCCCGACCCCACTGTCAGCGCGATGATCGAGCAGTTCGCTGTATCTTCCGACGTCCTGCAGACCATCTCGTTCAAGGGCGCCGACCAAGGCTGAACCGTTTCGACCGTGAAACGGCAGAACCGAATGTCGCCTTCCGCGCTCTGAACTCTGAACCCGAGATCTCGCACGGCTCTGAAGAGACGTTCCAAGACTCGTGCTACCCGATCTCTGGCCTGATCGAGTTCGACCGCATCAAGCTGAAGCGGTACGGCGACCGGAAGCGCATGACCTACATGAAGGGTCAGATGAAGAAGGGCGCCCGCGTCTGGACCGACACCTTCATCAACGGCGATAACGCATCGGACCCGAAAGAGTTCGATGGCCTGAAGAACCGGCTGGTGGCCGACGCGACGGGCAGCGTGGACGGCACCGTCGACGACTCCCGCCTGCTGGCGAACGCGACCGGCTCCGGTGGTGGGGCACTTTCGCTCTCCAAGCTGGACAAGGCCGTGGAACTGGTGGACAGCCCGACGCACATCCTGATGTCGCGGGACCTGCAGACGAAGATGCAAGCGGCGGCGCGTTCGCCCACGATCTCGAACAACCAGATCACGATGGACATGGACTCCAACCTGGGCCGGCGCGTGACCCGCTTCGGCGACCTGCCGATCCTGACCGGGTACAAGGTTGGCAAGGGTTCGGCCTTCCTGCCGTACAACGAGGTTGCCTACGGCGGCGGCTCGGCGGTGACCTCCTCGATCTACGTGGTCTCGTTCCGCGAGGATGGCGTCTGCGGCATCCAGACGGGTGAGCCCGAGTTCCTTCCGGTCGATACCGATCGCGGCATCTTCAACCGCGACCTGTTCGAATGGGACTGCGGCATCACGATCGAGGATTTCTACTCCGCGATCCGCCTGTCCTCGATCACCAACGCCGCGATCACGGCCTAATCAGGAGACGGACACATGCCGAACTTCTACCATCCCTTCGACAGCCGTCTGGAGCATCGCGCTCTCGGTTCGGCTGCTCTCACCGCGGCGACGGTGCTGGATACCCACGATCAGGGTGTCGCTCAACGCACCGCATACCGCACCCTCTACAACGTCGAGGCCATCGTGATCTCGAACAACGACGAGACCTACCAGCTTGTCGTCGAGGTCTCGAACGACAACTTCTCGTCCGACATCGAGGTCGCGCACATCGTCGACCTGGGCGCCACCGAAGTCCGTCAGTCCGGTGCTCCGGATAGCGCGGCCGGTGATCAGTACGAGGCGCTGTGGTCCACGGAGGTCAACGGCACCAAGTACCGCTACTTCCGCGTCAAGGTCTTCATGGCCGGCACTGCGGAATCGCTCACCCTTGGCTGCTACTCGACCATTCTGGGGAACGTCTGATGACGAAGTACGTGACGCTCGAAGTCGTCAAGGAACCGGAGAACTTCTCCAACGTCCGGTTCCGCAAGGACGACTACCTCGCCGCGAAGAAGATGGGCGAGATCCGGAATGTGCCCTACGGAACGGCGCGGGAGAACATCCGCAACTCCGCTGGCATGTACCGGATCAAGCCGGAAGAGACCGCTGTGCAGGAGCATGTCATCAAGGGTCTGAAGGACCCGGAAGAAATGACCGCTTCGGAACTCATGGCGGAAATGACCGCGCACGGGAAACCCCCGCGGAAGCAGATGCAGCGCAGCGTTGCCGTCGACTTCGTGAAGGACCTGCGCGCGAAGGCAGAGTCGATGATCGTTCCCGACAAGGGCAGCGAAGACGACGACGAATAAGCACCCGCCTCCCTGTTGGTGCAGCAACTGGCCCCTGCTTCGGTGGGGGCCTTTTTTGTGGGTGCATTGCGAGAAAACGGGCCTGACCGGAAATTGCTGGTATGGCTGTTCGTTCCAAAACCACCCTCTTCAACGCGGCGCTGTACTCGGCGGGTCTCCGGCCTTCCGACCAGACGAATGCGTGGGAAGCGATGGATGCTGTCTACGACGAGATCGTCCGGGCGGCGTTCGAAGATGCACACGGCACTGTCCCTTTCGGAAAGGGGCGGGTCACCCTGACGTCGCGATCGGCCGGAACCTTCGGGTACGACGATTCCTACGCACTCCCCGACGACGTGATCCAGGTGACGGAGGTGTTCCTGAACGAACGCTCCGCTGCGGACATTCTGGAGATGTGGGAGATCGACGGCATCAACAACGCGCTGCTCGTGGACTCGGACAGCCGCACCGTCGAGATCGAGTACATCAAGGCCGGTCAGGAAAGCCGGTGGTCCGCGAACTTCGCCCTCGCTGTGCAGTACAAGCTGGAAGCCGTGCTGAAACGGGTGATGGAGGAAGAGGAAGAGGCTGGCGTCCGCGACCAGATGTCCGACTTCAACATGATGAAAGCCAACATCAACGGCGCGAAGTCCCGTTCGAAGAATCGCGTGTTCAAGCGCGGTAGCGGACGTCTCCTGCGCGCCCGGAGTGCTCCGTTCCGTCGCGGGAGTCGCTGATGGCAAGACGGAAGGAAACGATCTGGCAGAACGACTTCTCGTTCGGTGCCGTTCGCCCTGAAGCGGTCGAGCGGGACGACACGAGCCTGATCAACGCATCCGTGAAGGAAGGTCTGAACACGATCTCCCTGTCCAGCGGGCAGTTGGAGCAGCGGCCCGGTCTGGTCTACGTGAACAACGCCACCGCGACGGCCGCGCACGACTTTGAAATCGCGATGGGCGGGAACGGCACCTTCAGCTTGGTCATCGCGGAAGACAGCGTGAAACTGTACGACTCTGACGGGGACGTCGTGCATTCCGAGACGTCCGTCGACTGGACCGCCATGACGGACGGCTACGGCTCTCCCGACTTCGAGGACATCCGGTTCTGGGTGGAGGTCGATGCGGAGACGCAGACGATCATCCTCGGGTCGCAGTACATGCCGCAGCAGGTGCTCTACTACAACGGCTCTTGGGTGTTCGAGCCGATGGACTTCTCCGCGACCCTTGCCGGCGCCCCCAATCTGCCGTTCTGGAACCATTACCCTGGGGTGTCGATCGAGCCGTCAGCACTGACCGGAAGCATCACGCTCACGGCATCTTCCGGCATCTGGACCACGGCGCATGAAGGCTCTACGTCCGGTACAACGGCAAGATCATCCTGCTCGACAGCCGGTCCTCCAGCACGGTCATGGATGCGACGGTCATCCAGACGTTGGGTCCGACCTACGAGATCACCGTGGCGACTGGCGACGGGTCCGTGTTCGAGCCGGGTATGGCGGTGGAAGACGACACGGAAGGCGGGCAGGGCATCGTCACGGATGTGACCGGCGACGTCGTGACCGTCATGACCACAGACGTCGTGAACGGCTTCGACGACGGCAGCAACCTGCTCGGGCCGAACGGCAAGGCAGCCATCGCGTCGATCTCCGCAACGGACCCGGCGGCGTCCTTCCTCTGGGACATGCAGCTGTGGAACCCGATCCACGGGTATCCCGGCACGGCGACGATCCACACCGGGCGCCTGTTCTTCTCGAACTTCCCGAACCTGCCGCGGGTGTTCTCTGCCAGCGCGGCCGGTGACATCTACGATCACTCGACCGGCGTCAACGACGGGGACGGGTTCGCGGAATCTCTGGGGTCCGGGGCGAAGGGCGCGATCTACCACCTCGTGTCTTCCGAAGACCTGCTCTTCATGACCTCGCGCGGGCTCTACTACCAGCAGACGAAGGACGGGAACGCGATCACCCCGCTGAACATCCGGCCGATCCCGTTCAGCCGGATGGGCGTTTCTGAGGTCGTCCCCGTGGTGGTGGAAGAAGGCGCGGTCTTCGTCGACACCGTGGGCAACCAGATCCACGTCGCGATCCTCGCGGGGGACGTCTACAAGGCGTGGAAGGTGGAGCCCCTGAGCCAGTTCGCGCCGCACCTGATCCGATCCCCCGTCCATCTCGGCGCGACGAACTCCGGTTCTGAGGACCCGGAGACGTTCCTGTATGCGACCCTTGCCGACGGAACCGCCGTCGTGGGGCAGTGGGAACGCGGCGAGGGGAAGGTAAGCTGGCGCCCGTGGCAGACGGACGGGTCGTTCATCGCCATCCATCAAGCATTCGGAAGGACGTATGCCCTGACGGAGCGTGTCGTGGATGAAGTGACCTATCGCTTCCGTGAGCGGTTCCACAGCGATGCGTCATGGATTGTGTTTCTGCCCTCTACGTCAGCGATGCGGTGCCGAACGGCGAGTCCGGGGTGGCATATCTCGAAACCACCACCCGCCGCGCCACGCAGTTCTCCAATGGTCGCGCGCACGTCACGCTCGGCAACTGGTACATGGGTGAGTACGCCGTCTCGTCCTTCGGGCGCGAAGCTGGAGTTCGGGGGAGACCTCGACTACCCGGCGACGGGTCTGTTCGCGCAGATTGGACTTCCGTTCACCACCCGCGTCGTCCCGTGGAACCGTCGATCGGTGAACACGCAGCGCGGCGTCCGCGAGGTGAAGCGCACGGTTATGCTGTTCGTGACCGTTCAGCAGACGTCCTTGTTCGAAGTGGAGGGGCGCCCGTTCGGCGGGTACTTCACGGGAGACGACGTAAGCCAGGAACCGCCGCTGCGCGACATGCAGGTGTCGATGGTGCTGCTCGGGACGGATGACTACGTGGATTACGAGATCGTCCGGACCATTCCCGGCAAGTTCCGCCTTCTGAAAATCGGATACAGGGTGACCGTCTGATGGACCCGATCACAGCACTCACGATCGTTTCGGCAGGGACCGGCGTCTTCAAGGGGATCGCCGGTTACCAGCAGGGTATCTCAGAGGCGCAGCAGCAGGAGTTGAATGCGGAACTGGCAGAAACGCAGGCGATCCAGCGGGACGCGATGGCGCGGGAAGACCTGCTTCGGGCAGAGAGTTCCACGCGGGCGGCGCGGGCTGCCAACGGGCTGTCCTCGACCAGTTCGAACGCGTTCAACATCTGGAAGGAGCGCCGCACAGCTTCCGATCGGGATCGGATGACCGCCTATGGCGATGACATGCAGCGGGCGGCGAACTTCCGAACGGCGGCGAAGACCGCCAAGCGAGGGGCAACGTGGTCTCTCGTCTCCGGGCTGACCACGGCGGCAGTCCCGATCAAAGACTTCGGCATCTACAAAGGCTGGTTCTGATGGCTCGTATCCCTGAAATCATCCGTCGCGGGAATATCTCGCAGGTGGCGGCGCAGGCCCCGCGCCTCGGGACGGCATGGCAGGCGCTTGCGAGCATCAGCGAGATGGCGGCGGCAGAGATCAAGCCCGCCGCTCTGGAACAGGCGAAAGAGGAAGGCGCCGTCAACGGGGTGTACGAGGACGAGTTCGGCAACCTCGTTCCGATCCACAAGAGCCTGCTCGGGGGCGACCTTGCCGCGGCGTGGAACTCGGCAGCCGGCGCGAAGTACGTGGCGCAGCGGACGATGGACGCGAAGACCACGCTGTCCGAACTGCGGGTGAAGCACGGGAACGACTCTGCCGGGTTCAAGAAGGCGGCGGACGCGTACATCAATTCGATCCGCAACGAACAGGGCATCCCCGGCATCTACTCGGAAGAGATCGCGCTGGGGATCGAGTGGGACGCGAACACCATCTTCAACTCGCTGTTCGTGTCCGAGAACAAGCGGCGCACGAGCGGGGCGGGGAAGTCGACCGAGTCCCTGATGAACGACCTCGGGAAGCGATACCTGGATCTGATCGAAGCTGGCGACGTCGACACGGCGAAACTGGTCCGTGAGCAGATCGAGCACATCCAGAAGTACCGGACCTCCGCGCCCTACATCCCAGACACCGAACGCGACGGTGTGACCAAGCTGGAGGCGCTGGACGCGGAAGCCGGCATCTCGACGATCAAGTGGTGGCTGAAGAACTCCGGCGACGATCGGGAAGTCTCGGACGAAGACCGGGCGATGATCGACAGCGCAATGAACAACCCGGCGGTGGACCCGCTGGACCGCGCGAAGATCAACGACAAGCTGGAGGGGCGCCTGAACCTGCTGGACGGGCGCAGCATCGGTGACACGCTCGGCGGCGACACGGTGGAGACCGCCGCGTGGGAATGGAACCTCGCCCATACCCAGCCCGACGAAGAAGACTGGATGGCAAAGGCAGGAGGCGCGCTGGAGTCCATCGTGAAGGAAGGACCCGCGTGGTGGCTTTGCCCGCCATGCTGTTTGGGTCTGTTCGCGACTCGATGAAAGCACCGCCTGCGGAGCCGACCGGCGCCGACGTCTACCTCGACACCAGCGGCACGGACCCGAACCCGGAGGCAATGGAGGGTTTCAAGGAGCGGTTCCGGGACTCGAACATCACGCCCACCCCCGGCGCCATGTTCACGGCGACCGTGATCGGAGAGGACTTTGCGACCAAGCTGTTCTCGGCGGACCAGTTCGGCGACCCGAATGCGCCCGTGGAGGACGTGTTCGACGAAAAAGAACTCGCCAAGATCCCCGAGATCGAAGGGATGACGCTGGCACAGGCGAAACGCTGGCTGGAGCGGCAGGCGACCGTGAAGGCGTCGGACCTTGCGGAGCGCGCGCGCCTGCTGGAACTGATCGAGAACCCGGATGTGCGGAAGGCCGCGGAGAAAGCCTGAGCGACCGGATCAAGGAGAAGAAGAAAGCCGAAGGTCAGGAAGAGGACGAGTACAAGGCACGTATCGAAGCCGAAGACGACTCCCTGACCGAACTGGAAATCATCAACAACAACCGGCTGGCCGACGATGCGCAACGTGACCTAATCAAGGACCTGCGGGAGTCGTGGGGTCTGACGGAGCGGGTGACCGGGCTGCTGACCCGCATGGAAGCCGGTGAGCGGATCGACGCGACCGACACAAAGACGAAGAACGACATCGAAGACGCCTTCGCGTTTCTGACGCGCGAGGTGGAGCCCGGTTCCGACGAGTACATGGCAATCGCTGCGGAGATGACCCGGAAGACGGGCGGCGTCCCCCGGCAGATGTTCAACTACATGCGCAGCGTTCTGAACTCCGGCGAACCGGAACAGGTGGCGGAAATCCTCGAATACGCAAACGCTCTGAAAGGCGTGGGGCAAAGCAACCTGATCCCGTGGGAAATGTACCAAGGGGACAAGGCCCTCAACGACGCGCTTGCCGATTACGAGTTCCTGTCCGCGTTCCGTGGCTCTGTCGGGGCGGCTGAGTACCTGACCGATCTCGCTGCGAACCCGCCGTCGGATGCCGTCACGGACACGCTGAAGCAGCATGTGAAGAACCTCGACGTCGCGGACGTGGTGTCCTTCTTCGACGAGAAGGGGCTGGACGTCGATCTCGGGACTGGCGACCAGGAGGCTGTCATCGCCGGGGATTACGAGCGGCTGTTCGAATCCGCGTACCGGCAGACTGGCGATCTCGCGCTTTCCAAGAACCGGGCGCTGACGGAACTCGCCACGATCTACGGGCCGAACACGGTGACGGGCTCTTCGCGCCTGATGCGTTACCCGCCGCAGAACTTCTATCCGTCCAGCGTGACGAACCCGGACTGGATGTCGCAGCAGATCTCCGACGCGGTGACCGAGTACGTCTATGGCGAGATTCCGGAAATGAGCCGTTCACAGGAGATTGCCCGGATTGTGTCGTGGACATCCGGTGAGGGGCGTATCAGCCGGATCGGATCAGCCTGTTCTCCGACAGCACGACCTCCGCCGAAGTCCATTCCGGGAAGCCGCCGTCGTATCAGGTCCGGTACATGGACGACGAAGGGATGATCCAGATCATGCCGCAGCGGTTCTATTTCGAGAAGCCGCCGGAAGGGTCCGCCCTCGACATGGTGAAGCTGAACGAGGACCGGAGCCGCGTGAACTCCGCGACGAACCTCCGTCTGTGGCGCGAGTACATGCGGGACACGCTGGGATACGACGAGGCGACCGCCTTCGACCGCGTGACCAAGATGCGCGACCAGTTCGAGATGTCGCCGCCGCCGGGGAGTAACTGATGCCGTGGAAAGACGCAGAAGAACCGATCTTCGCCCCGCTCGCAAAACCTGAAGGTCTCGACGTCTCCCCTGTGGAGCAGGAAAGCCCGGACACGACCGTGTGGAACGTGCTCGGCTCCGCCTTCCGGTCGGAGAACCCCGTCGTCTCCGCGTGGACGAATTTCGAGTACGACCCGCTGAAGCCGTTCGATCCCGACTTCAAGGTGTTCGAGCAGATCCAGGGGACGGAGTACGAGCCCTATGCCGACCGTTTCGTGGGCGCGGCGGACGAAGACGACATGCGTGGCATGATGGGGCAGATCGACCGGGAACTGGAAGACGACCGGACGCTGGCGGCTGCCGGGTTTGGAGGGTTCGGCGCGTCCATGCTAGCTGCCACGCTGTCCCCGTCCATGCTGCTGCCCGGTGGCGCGCTGGTCGAAGGGCGGCAAGGGGATCTCGCTCTGGGGCAGCGGGTTCTCCGTCGGGACGTCGGCAATGGCTGCGGCCGCGGCGGACGAGATGATGCTGCATTCCACGCAGGTCACCCGCACCGGGGAAGAGTCCGCGTTCGCCGTTGGTGGGTCGTTCCTGCTTGGTGGTCTGCTGGGCGTCGGGGCGGCGAAGATCGGCAATGCCCGGTTCAAGGAGATGTCTGTCGGCGTGGAAGAGCGCCTGCCCGTCGTGATGGAGTACATCGAAAAGCGCCGCGCGAACCCGGAGATGACGCCGGATGCAATCGCGAAGGACATGGGGCTGCCGGAAGCGATCGAGGTCCCGACCCGTGAAGGGGACATGTCCATCGGTGCGGCAGAGGCCCCGCAACGGGACTTCGAACTACGGAATGCCGGCGTCCTGCGCGCCGTGAAGCGAGTGCCGTTCTTCCGGTGGATTGTGCAGTCCGACCCGCTGATCCGTCTCCAGACGTCCGAAGTCACCTCTGGGCGTGAACTGGTGGCGAACATGGCGGAAAGCGTCGGGGTCTACCGCGAGAACGTGGATGGCCGGTCGGTTCTGGATGGGAACGCACCTGTCGAGTCCCTGATCGAACTCCGCAAGAAGAGCGAGATGGTCAACACGATCCAGTCGTTCAAGGAGATCTATGGTCGGCTATACCATGACGGGCCGGTGGGGCGGATGCAGACCTCCCTCGCTCCCACGTCCCGCTTCTTTTCCAACCTCGCCGGCCGCACGACGAAGCCGTCCTATCAGGAGTTCATGAACGAGGTCGGGAAGGCGATGTTCGTCGGTGACGCGCACCCGATCCCGCAGGTTGCCGAAGCAGCGTCCAAGATGCGGGAGATGATCTTCGACGTCGTGAAGCAAGAAATGAAGGATCTGGAGATCATCCCGGAAGGCTTCGAACTGAAGAACGACGACAGCTATTTCATGCGCGTCTACAACAAGAAGCTGATCGAGGCGCATTGGGGCGACGGGTCCGAACTGGACATGAAGGAAACGCTGGTCCGTCTCTTCAAGGAGTCGCGGGAAGAGAACCGGCGCCTTCTTGCGGAAGACAACACGACGGAGATGCTGGAACGGGACGCACTCGGCGCGCGGGAACGGGCGACAC
>FUIF01009666.1_pt1 | contig 15630 bp, 15 predicted proteins | sample 1003461 | NCBI WGS metagenome assembly FUIF01 (sample SAMEA80401918, study PRJEB19352) | marine metagenome | reverse complement strand
GATTTTAACCGCGCGTCCCGTGAAAATCCCCGCCAGCGTCGCATTGGGGTCGGCAAATACCTCATCGACAATGTGCTTTGGAAAATAGCTAGAAAAGGCCCAGTTGCAGGATGTGACCAGGGTAACCGCCCAGGCGACACCGGCATCGCCACGTCCGATTTCGACGACGGTGTCCATCCACGTTTTCATGTTTGCTTCGAGGCCGCCATATTGCGCCGGCACGGTCAACTTATAGGCGCCAGCCTCGCGCAGTTTTTCAACGATATGGGCCGGCGGCCTGGCTAGCCGGTCTGACTCTGCCTGTGCCGCACGCAGTTCGGGAACGAGTGCGCGCACTTTATCGACTACGCTGGGCGCTGCTGGCGCATTGGGAAGACTAGTAACCGTTGCCATTCGGAGACTCCTCATAATAGATTATTTGTCTATTTTGTTCTATCAGTGAATATCGGGATCGTCAAGCGACACCGTCAGAACCATCGACAACGAGGTTCACACCCAGCAAGTTGCTGGCGTTGCGCCATGCGAACGCTTCCTTTTCGTGATGGGGTATTGGCAATTTTTCCAGCCACGCACGTGCCCCGTTCATCGTCAGATATGGGTAGTCGATAGAGAAGACGACCCGCTCAATCCCCATAATCTCGCGTATGAATAGAAAGTGGGGGAGATCGAGCATTCCACTTGGCCCTACCCACACCTGATCGCGATAGGTCTGGCTGATGGTGCGCGAAAGTCCGGTGACTTCACGCGGCATGGTGTCATCCAGGCGTTGGAGGTAAAATGGCACCATTTCACCCCAATGCCCGCTGATTATCTTGAGATTGCGATGACGATCGAGAGCGCCGGAGAGTATCAGGCGAATAACCTGAATTCCCGCCTCGTGATGCCAGCCCCACCCGAAGAGCGGGAAACGCGCCTCCACTTCCGCGTTGAAGCCACCATAATATGGCTTTCGCACGGATTCCAGCGGGGCACCAGGGTGAATGTAGATCGGTGCATCGAGCCGCGCCAGCTGTGCCAAAACCGCATCGAAGCTTTCATCGTCAATGAATTTTTCATCGTGAGGACGGCCACTTAACAAGGTCGCCGGCAGCTTGAGCTCCTTCACACAGCGTTCTGCTTCGCGCACTGCGGCGTCCGGATCTTGCCATGGGAGAGTGAAAAAAGCGGAGAACCGCGCAGGATGGGCCGCGGCAGCGGTCGCAAGCCGATCATTGCTAGCCTTGATCAAGCCGTTTGCCTGCCCGACCGGCGCAAGTTGCGGCGCATTGCTGAGTGACATGACCTGCATGTCGATTCCGGCTGCATCCATCGCCGCAAGACGGACCTCGATCGGCGCGGTCGCAACCTTAATCGAGTCCGGAACAAATGTCAGACTTGGCCGATCAGGAGAAAAACGGGCTGGATCCTCTCGATAACGGCTGCCCAAACCCGCGAAATAAGGAATCTGTGCTGCAAAGGCGGTCCTGGTTGCCTGAGCGATCGCGATGTCGTTGACATGCTCTTCAAGGCAGATGATCGGCATCTTCGCCTCACCTGTCGGTTCCCCGACCTTGTCCTCGGCCTTGGCGACAATCGGTGCCCCGCCAGCCGAAGCGGTATTGGCCGAGAGGCCCAACCCGATCACAGCCGTACCCAGCAGCGCCTCACGGCGCGTGGCTTCAATTTCAGTCATAGTCTCTCCTCAATGGTCGCCTGTCTCGCCTTGTTCTCCTACCATTTACAAAAACGACACAATGATCAATATGAAATCCATAGGTGGACTGGCTTGAGGCCAAGCAGGCAGTGCCGAAATTCTCCTGCGCCTTGCGAGGCATATGAACGACCATTTGCGGATCCGCGAATTGATGCTAGCCGGGGTGCGATGGAAACGATCGAGATAATGGATAGCGAGGACCATCGGGTCCGCGTGGCGAAAATACGCCGGGAACGCATGACCGAACGGCTGTTACAAGCAACGATGGAGTGCTATGCGGATCATGTACTGGCTGGCCCGCCATCGGTTGACGAAGTCATCGTGCGTGCGGATGTATCTCGCGCGACGTTTTACAAATATTTCGTCTCGGTCGATGAGGCGATAGAGCGACGCGCCAGCGATCTTGTTGATGAGATGATCGAAAGTCTCAAGCATCTCGTTGGTGATCAGAAGCGACCGGTCATGCTGTTTACGATTTCGGTGCATCTGTTTCTGATGCGCAGCGTGCTCGACAGGACCTGGGCGGCTTTTGTCGCTCATAGCGATATGCTGCGTGCCGAAGGCGCTCTGTTCAACGGAATAACCCGGCATCTTGCGGAAGCCTCTGCTAATGGCGAAGTCCGTTTCGATGACGCTGTTGCAGCTCGAACACTGGCTATCGGAGCGATGCGGGAAGCCATCCGTTCCAATGCACGATCCGCAGACATACGCCGCGAATTTGTGGACGGCATGATGTCGATGATACTTATCGGGCTGGGCGTAGAGCGCGAGGAAGCCAGCGCACTGGTGACAGAGGCGACAATCTTCATCCGGGGTGCAGCACCTGATCGCCTGGGCTGGTGGCGAGATCCCTGGCTACAACCGCGCGAAACTGTCTGATAAAATGTTTCACCTGTCACACTGAAAATCCCCGGCGCAGGCGATGTGCGCCGGGGACCGCCAATCGATCAGAATTTCGTCTTGGCGCGAATACCAAAGGTAAGGGGGTTGCCCGGCCGCCCCCAATGGCCTGCCGGCGTCACGCCAGAGAAGCTGAAGACAGGTTCGTCTTCAAGGTTGTTGGCATACAGCTGGACTTCTATCGCCGAATCCGGTGACTGGTAAGTCACCCAGATATCCGTCGACATAGTGCCTTTTACCCGGCTGCCAATCACACCTGTTGTGTTCAATGTCTGGGCACTGCGGATACGCGTGCGAATACCCGGTGTTATCACGCCGCCGTTAGCGGTTTCCAACGCGTGTGTGTAAGACAGGTTGGCTGCCCATTTCGGCGCGAATGGAGTGTCTGCGCCACTCAGGTTGCTGGCGGGGATGTTTAAGGGACCGAACACAAATCCGGGCAGAGCGAACTCCTTCCAGGTGGAACGTGTATAGGTCAGGTTTCCACTCAAGGTGCCGCCATCCCCGATCCGGACCGAGCCATCAACTTCCGCGCCATAGCTTTCCTGCTTTGCTGCGTTATAGGTCACGAGGGCAAACGCGGGACGCGGGTTAACGAAGCCGAATTGAACCTGCTGGACATCGCGATAATCCCAGTACCATGCCTCCACATTGAGACGAATGCGCTTATTTGCGAAGCTGTTCTTCGAGCCAATTGTGAAAGCGGTCATGTTTTCCGGATCGAAGCTGTTAGGAAGATCGCCCGGATTTACAGGGGGGAGCCCGACATTAAATCCGCCCGCCTTATATCCAGTTGCGATTGAGGCATACAGCAGGCTATCCGGCGATACATCATACTCCAGACCCACACGGTAGCTGATATCTTCGAAGTTGCGGTGACCAATGGAGGGCAGCACAGGCTGGCCCGGCACAGGAACCTGGCTCAAGGTCAGGATTTGCACAAACCCGTCCAGATCCTTGGTTTCATTGGAATAACGCGCGCCACCCGTGATCCGGAACTGGTCGCTCAGATTCACTGTTACCTGACCAAATGCAGCATAGGATTTAAGGCTGAGCTTGTTGGTCTGTTCGCGCTGAAGAATTCCGGGACGCGACCCAATGTCTGTGTAGCCATCCTGTTTATCGTCAAGATACAGCCCCCCAAGGATCCAGCTGACTGCCTGATTAGCTGGAGACGCCAATCGCACTTCGACGCTTTTCTGCTTGTCATCGTTGTCGATGCGCTGCTCAAAACCGCCGGTGTAGGTATGAGCAAGGTAGCTCGTGTCGAGATAGGCTGGGATAACCGTAAGGGTCGCAAAGCCCAGATCGGCCTCAAGCTCGGCACTCAGAATCAGGCTTTTCAGGTTCTGATTGCCGTCCGTTGGAACCTGGTCAAAAAAGTTAGGCGGGCCTGCCTTCACGAACCATGGGTCATTTGTAAATACCGTGCCATTCGGCGAGTTCAGCGATACGTCTCCCGATCCCTTTCCGTGGTCGCGATAGTAGCTGGCGGTCAACAGAAGGGAGATGTCGCTCGAAGGCTGGTAAAGCGCACGCAAGCGACCGGCGTAATTATCCGCGTCATTATATCCGTTGGACAGATAGCCATCGCGCTTCGTCGCCTGCACCGCGCCGCGCATGGCAAACGTATCAGACAGAGGCACGTTCAGCATCGCTTCACCACGAAAGAGATCGTAATTCCCCGCTTCGATCTCTGCACTCCCTTCCAGTTTAAAACTTGGCCGGTTGGTAATGATGTTGATCGCGCCAACGGTTGAATTTCGACCATAGAGCGTCCCCTGCGGCCCCTTCACGACTTCAACCCGTGCAAGGTCATAATAAGCGCCGTTAACCGATACCGGCCTGGCGATGGCAATGCCATCGATTGAATAGGCCGCCGCCGGGTCCGCTCTGACGTTCGCCACGGGTGCGCCCGCACCACGAACAAAAAGTGCAAGCTGCTGGCCGACAGTCGATAGTTGCACGCCGGTAGTCACATTGGTCAGCTTGGTAGGATCGTTAATCTGAGCTGCCGCCATCTGACTGCCAGACAGAACGGCAATAGCCAACGGCGTATCCTGAACCGTGCCTTCACGGCGCTGTGCGGTGACGATGATCTCACCTTCAAACGGTGCAGCCTGCTCGGCTGCCGGGTCTGCGCCGGAAGCCGCCGCTGTGGGGTTAGCCTCCTGTGCAAACGCCATGCCTGAAAACATCAGGCACGGCAGTAACGATACCGATGCGTAAAGTTTATCCGTCATGTTCATTTCTCTCTCCCCGAACTCTGTGTGTTGTAGAAAAAACCGTGAATAATTGTCTCTGAAGCGGCATTTGATCATAAACTAATCAATAGTTCCGCTGTGCATGACCGGCGACTTCACACCAAAATGGTCGGCCATTTCCTTCCCTGAAAAGCCGTGAGTGAAGGCTTTAGGATCGAGCGGTAGCATCTCCCTGTTCCATGAATGATAAGATGCCGTGAGCTGAGCGAAAATTGCCGGATAACGCGCCTTCAGGTTCGCACGTTCGAGTGGATCGGCAACGACATCGAAGAGGAACTCCTCGTTCAGAATCTTCAGATATTTCCAGTTGCCCATGCGGCACGCCTGCTGATCGAAATTGAGGTAGCGCCAATACAGCGTGCGATCGACGGCTCCGCTTTTGCCAGACAAAGATGGCATGATGTTGATACCGTCCGAAAGTGCATCCATCGGTAAATTGACGCCCGCTGCGCCAAGCAGCGTGGGCAACCAGTCCATCGATATGGTGACTTGCTCACTGACTGAACCCGCTGGTATCTTGCCCGGCCAGCGGACGACAGCAGGAATACGGATTCCCCCTTCCAGTAGCTCTCCCTTCCTGCCCGTGAAAGGCCACACATTGGAAAACCGCTCTCCGCCGTTATCGCTGGTGAATATGACGATGGTGTTGTCTGCAATGCCCTTGCGATCGAGCAGATCCAGTATACGACCGATCTGATAATCCATGCGAACAACCATGGCGGCATAGGTGGCCATGTCACCGCCATCGAAATGGGCCAAAGCACTCAGAGTCTTGTCCTTGCTCAGGCGTTCGGACACTGCTGCATCTTCCGGACCTTCCCACGGCCAGTGCGGTGCGGTGAAATGCAAGGACAGAAAAAAGGGATCCTTCTCTGCAGAACGACGCTCGATCATATCGAGAGCGCGCTGCCCGATAAGATCGGTCAGATAGCCGACCTCAGCAACAGGGCGATCATTATCCCACAGATCCGCTTGACCCAACGCAGCATGCGAAAAGTAATCCACGCCGCCGCCGCGTATGCCCCAAAATTCGTCATAACCACTTTTCAATGGGCCATAATCGGGCAGCGCTCCCATATGCCATTTACCGATAAGGCTGGTGTGATAGCCTGTATTGCGTAACAGGGATGGAAGCGTCGGTTGCTCCGGCGGCAAACCGTAGCTACTGGCCGGAGTCAACGGTTCTTCCAATCCGGCCCGAAGACGGTACTGATACCTGCCGGTCATCAATGCGATGCGGGTTGCCGAACATACCGGTGAATTTGCATAAGCTTGAGTGAGCCGGACGCCTTCGCGCGCAAGACGATCAACGGCTGGCGTCCTATAGTCCTGACGACCATAGCAGCTAAGATCGGCATAACCGAGATCATCTGCCATGATGAACACGATGTTAGGCTTTCTAGCCGAAGGTGCGGCCGCCCCCAAAGGGGCAAACGACAACGAAGACAGTGCCGCAACACCGATCCCGATCGCACCTCTCCGGTCTATGTTCAAAGCCACCTCTCCCGATTTCTGAACTCATTCTTGCAGTGTGCCGACTTGGGCATCTTGAGTTTCATTGATGTCAAAATGACACTAATGCTTTTATGATGTCAATCGAAAAGATTCTCGCCGCGAATTATGGCCGTGAATGAGCATCACAAGAAGGCGCCTGTGCCCCAATCGTACATGCGCAGAGCTTCATTCTATCAAGGATAAACCAGAAATTGAGAAAGGCCCCATGCTGGCATCGTCGATGCCTAGCCGTACTTGCTATATATCAGGCCGAAACTGTGCAGCGGGGGCCGCCGGTTTTCCACCACGCCAATTTATCTGGTGCTAGGTCACAAAGTCTTTGGAAACTGTGGGCCACGGATTTCTCTGCCTTATGATGTGACACCCCGAAGCTTTTGAGCACCATTGCTGCCATATCATGTATATAGCTTACATCGTGCTGCCCGGCGATAATCCGCCGGATTGCCTCGTGTTTTGCCCCCATCAACAAATCAGCCGCCGTATCGACAGACTTGACGAAATAATCGCCGGTCTGGACACCCAACCGAATATCACCTTTGACTTTGCTCGCGATCTGGTTCTGCTCTCCGTTCAGCAAATCCAGATGGATGATGAAAGCGCCCCAATTCGGATCAATCAAAGAGCGCGAAAGAAACGTCTGAAAGCCGGTCGCCGTGCGCAAAATTGGATCATCGAGGACGTCATATACCGATGCTATGCCGACGGTCATTTCCTCGGCCAGCTCAGAAGCAATTTCGATAACAGCTTCATCGAGCGTTTCGAAATATTTGTAGAACGTTCCGCGAGACACCTCGGCATGACGCACGACGTCTTCAATTACGGTTGAACCTGTCAGCTTGCGTCCAGAGCAAACTGCGATGATCGATTGCATAAGATGCGCACGCATCCGCTTCCGCTTCTCGCGCGCCACGCGAACACGATGATCCTCCTGCGGGACCGGGTCTACCGGCCCGGCAAGCGCGGATTTCTGGCGCGACGCGATGATTTTTTGCCCTGCCTTGCTAGTCATTGCCAGAACGAAGTAGCAGCATTTTCCTCGCGGTCAACGCTCAGCTCAATGCCACGGCGGAGCAGCGGGCCACTACTATGGCCGTTGTCAAAGGGCACTCATCCGAACGGATATCTCGATGAAGCAGCATATTTATCGCAGATACTGCCTTGACTTAGTAATATCATTACTGTCATTATGACAATCAGGACATTATAAGTTCAAGCCTAGGGGAGTGGGAGTGACATGAGCATCGACGTTTATGACGTTGTCCAGGTGGGCTACGGCCCTGTCAGTGAATCGTTGGCATTGATGCTGGGTCGCCAAGGTCGCCATGTCGCCGTCGTCGAGCGCTGGACGACGCGTTATCCGCTTCCCCGCGCCGTTTGCATTGATCACGAACTGTATCGGGTGCTGGCCGCCAACGGCATGGGGGGAATCCTGCCATCAGTCACTCAGCCAGGGCCATTATATCAATGGTTTAACGCCGACTGGAATGAGTTGCTGGTGATCGATTGGTCGTCACCATCTATATCGGGTGGGCCAGAAGTGAATTTCGTCCATCAGCCGACACTTGAGCAGGCGCTGGACGATGCCGTCGCCAAGCAACCAACGGTTGATCTGCATCTCGGCTGGGAAATGACAGAGGTGACGCAGGATGATGATCTCGTCCACGTTCGCCTGCGCCATTGTGAAACCGGCGAGGAAAAGACCATTTCCGCGCGATATCTGGTGGGTTGTGACGGTGCCAATTCACTGGTGCGCGAAACGATTGGCGGCGAACGTGAAGATCGCGGTTTCGAGGCGGACTGGCTGGTCATCGACGTGATGCTGAAAGATGGTGTGACGATCGAAAAGCTGGGGCTTCCCGCAGCGGGGCAATATTGCAATCCTGTCCGTCCAACCACCATCGTACCGGCAGGCATCCGCGGCGACAAGGTTTTCCGCCGCTGGGAATTCATGCGGCTTCCCGGAGAGCGGATCGAGGATCTGGAGAGCGAGGAAAAGGTCTGGAGCCTGCTCGAACGCTGGGCCGGCCCCAATGATATCGAAATCGTGCGACACAAGGTATACAACTTCCGCTCGTTGATGGCCAGCAAGTGGCGAGCAGGGCGGATCATGGTTGCGGGCGATGCCGCCCATGTGATGCCGCCCTTTATGGGCCAAGGCATGTGCGCGGGCATGCGCGACGCCTGGAATTTGGCATGGAAACTTGGTTTCATTCTCGATGGCAAGGCGGACGACAGCCTGCTTGATACCTACGAAATCGAACGACGCCCACACGTTAGCCAGGTTACCGACATTTCGATCTATCTGGGGAAGATAATATGCATCCCTGACAGTCAGGCTGCTGCCGAACGTGACAAGGCCTTTCTCGATGGTTCGGCAGAGCCTCCTCCTCCGTTCCCTTCCCTTACATCAGGGATCGTGCGACGGGCAGAAGACGGGTCTCTTGCCAAGGGTGCGGGATTGCTGTCGCCCCATGTAACAATATCGCGAAATGGCGATCACATGCGCCTCGATGCGCTTATTGAGTCCAATTTTGCGCTTCACTGTCGCGGGGTGGCCCCCCATTCATTACTGAGTCCTGAGGTAATCCAGACACTTATCGCACTCGATGTGAGAATCATATCATTCGATCAGTATACACCGGGCGGAGTCGTTGATCTTGATGGCAGGATGGACGCCTTTTTCGAGACTAATGGCTGGATTGCGATGTTAGTCCGACCGGATTTCTATGTTTATGGGGGGGCTGGCACATCCGACGATCTGCAATCATTGATTGATGATTTCTTGTCGGATCTAAGGGCTGCGGGGTTCGCCACGGCGGCGGCGCTCTTGGCAAACCAGCCCGACTGAAAACAGAACACACCAACTCTTTCAGGAAGCATGTGATATGAAGCTCATTCGTTACAGCCATGATGGTGAAACGCGCATCGGCGCACTCAAGGAACAAGGCGTTATAGACCTAGTTGCGGCTGGAGCGCCCTGGCGCTCGATCCGCGAAATCATTGAAGGCGGTGAGGAAGCCCTTGCCGCTTTGAAGAATATCGTTGCGAACGCCAAGCCTGTTTTGACACTCGACGCTGTCAAGCTACTCCCGCCCATCGAGCGCCCTGGCAAGTATCTCGCGATAGGCATGAACTATGCCAAGCACTTGGAAGAGGCGGACAAGCTCGGCATTGCCCGCAGCAAGCACCAGGTTTGGTTCAACAAACAGACCACATGCATTGTCGGACCCTATGACGAAATCGAGCAGGGAGTGACCGAAAAGCTTGATTATGAAGTCGAGTTGGTTGCTGTAATCGGCAAGCCGGCCAAGGGCGTAACCGAATCTGAGGCACCGGCCCATATTTTCGGCTATTGTGTCGGCAATGACGTGTCTGCACGCGACTGGCAATTTCACTCGCCAACCTTCACGATGGGCAAATCATTCGATACGCATGGCCCGATCGGTCCCTGGATCGTAACCGCAGATGAAATTGCCGACCCTCACGCACTGAGACTGCGGAGCTGGGTCAATGGTGAGCTCCGGCAGGACAACAATACCGCCAACATGATCCATAATCTGTGGGCGCAGATTTCTTACTTATCAACCGCCTTCACACTGGAAAGTGGGGATCTGATAGCCACCGGAACGCCTGAAGGCGTCGGTGTTGGCATGGAGCCACAAGTATTTCTGCAGCCGGGCGACCTCATCCGTTGCGAGGTGGAATCAATAGGCGCGATTGAAAACAGGGTCGCAAAGGTCTGATCAGAGGAGAGGATGTCATGGCGGTACTGGGGTTATTATCGGTCACGCTCGAAATTCCTGACCTAGAAGCGGGTGTGCGCTTTTATTCCGATGCCGGGCTCAGTGCTACGGTAGACGGCAACCGCGCCCATATGCGGTGCGAGACGCAGGATCGCGCGTCAATCGTCCTTGTTGGCGGCGCACCTCGGAAGCACATTCATCACATTCAGCTTCGCGCAGAACGTCTCGATGAAATCGCCACAGCCATCCCTAGCCTGGGTGGACTGGTGACTGACGCGCCTGCCGGCTTCGCACCGGAAGGGCTTTGGGTGCGTGACCCCCACGGCATGATGTTTCACCTTTGCGAACATCCTGCTGACAGCGATCTGGCGGTCCCACCCACCCCCTTCGAGATCAACGGACCGGGTCGTATTGTGCGCAAGCGCCGTTCAGCCATCCTGCCGAAGCAAAGCTATCCACCTGTCAGGCCATTGCGGCTCGGCCATGTGCTTGTTTTTACGCCCGACGTCTTGGCAAGCGTCGAATTTGTAACTCAAGCCTTTGGAATGGGGTTAGCCGACCGGGCACAGGACATCATTGCGTTTACCTGCACACGCAACGACAGCGACCACCATGTTATCGCCTTTGCCAAATCAGGCGGCATCGGATTCCACCATGCCAGCTTCCAGGTGGCCGACCCAGATGAAGTCGGCCGGGGTGGACGCGCATTGCTCGCAAAGGCGGGCCTTGGCGACTGGGGCTTCGGGCGGCACACTATCGGATCGAACTTCTTTCACTATATTCAGGACCCCTGGGGCTCCTGGTTCGAATATTATGCCGATATCGACCACATAGACGATTATTCCGCTTGGACACCCACGAACTATAGCATGGAGGATGCGCTTGCGAGTTGGGGACCTGAAGTCCCGCAAGATTTCGTACACAACTATGAGTTGGATGGCGCGCCATTCCCGCGCGAATCCATAGGTAGCTTAGGATGAGGACTCATTGATTGAGCCAGATGAAAACGGTCTAACAGGCCTTCTGTAGCCCAGCGCGCCAACCATGTGCCTGCCGTTTTGATGCCATCCGCCTCGCCAAACGCCTCGACCAACCGGGTGCAGACATCTGCAAATGCTATGCCTTCGAGCATGTCACACACCAGTTGGTCTTCAACTGCGTCAAGAACGCGAAAGCAGGACGTGTGCTCTGCGCGCCAGACGAGTACAATAGCGGGCACGGCCAAGGCTTCGGGTGATGGCGGCTCCCGATCCGACGACAATGCCGACCATATCGCCGCCGCGTTGGTGAATACCGTTAACAGCCGAGCGGTAGGGACGAGGCGCAGCATGGCGATGTCCCAATCTATGCTGGCCAGTTGATCGGATGCGAGCGTGGCAGCATCCGGCCCGACAAACGCGTCCGTGAGCGCCTGTTCCAGCACAGCCAGTTCCGCGACTTCGGGATCATCCGGGAAAGACGCTGCCAGTGCGGCGGGTAAATGCGCGGCATAATGATCGAGTGACCAGCTATCCGGTGGACGAGCGTCAATCAGGGTCGCGGCGACGGATCGGAAAACTTGATTCCCGATCCATGCGAACGTCTGCGGGAAGCTCTCCTCAAGGCAGGCCATCAGCGATGCACGATAATTGTTCTGATAGACCAGAAGCCCGGCCTGCGCCTCAGGCTCGAAGCGGGCGGCAACATCATCAGAGCCTGTTGTAAGCCACTCACGAAAATCGCTCTGGAGCGCAAGCAGGCTCATGCCGCCGCTTTCTCTGGCAACAGCGCCCGCGCCATGTCAAGTTCGGCCATCAGATCGGCAAGTGGAGGAATATCGTCATCACGCTCGATCATCACAGCGACAGGCCCGGCGCGCTCTATAACATGCGCGAACAATGACCACACAGGCGCAGGCACCGGCTTGTCATGCGTGTCGATCAGCAGGGTTTCTCCCTGACTGTGCCCGGCGAGGTGGATCTGGCGCACACGGTCCATGGGCAGCCCGGCAGTGTAGGCGAAAGGATCAAAGCCATGATTGACCGCGCTGACATAGATATTGTTGACATCGAGCAGCAGGTCGCAGCCAGTGCGGTCGCTGACGGCGTGGAGGAACTCCCACTCGGTCATTTCGGATTGCGCGAAGCTGACATAGCTGGACGGATTTTCGATCAACATCGTCCGGCCCAGAGCATCCTGCGCCTCAGATATGTTGGCGCAGACTATATCGAGCGCCTCAGCGGTATAGGGGATAGGGAGAAGATCGTGGGAGTTGAAAGCCGGAGTGCGCGACCAGCTTAAGTGGTCCGACACGAACAAAGGTTCTATCTCATCCACCAGCGCGCGCAAAAGGGATAGATAAGCGCGGTCCAGCCCATGCGCCGAACCGACAGACATGGATACGCCATGTAGTGCTATCGGATAGCGCTCTCGCACCTTATGCAGAATATCGCGCGGGCGCCCGCCGTCGATCATGAAATTCTCGGAGATGACCTCGACAAAATCGACCGGAACATCCGTTTCCAGAAATTCGGCATAATGCGGTTTGCGCAGGCCAAGGCCAAAGCCGGAAAAAGACGGGGCAGACATCAGGCATCTCCGACATGCTGGTGTCGCCGCCTCGGATGAAACGACGACACGCAGCGCAAATTACTTCTGCTCGGTCAGACTGCCACCAGCGGCCTTGCACTGCTTTGCGGTCATGGTCTTAAAACCATGCCCCTTGCATTCGTTCATGCCCTTGCAGTCATTATGCGCGGTTTTGCAGTCCGACGTGCCCTTGCACGTATTGATTCCATAGCAGTGAACCTGCTTGTCGGCATCTGCAGCAGCGGCAACGGCCGGGGCGGCAACCGCGGCGGCGGCAACAGCGACGAGGGCGGCGCTGGCGGCAAGGCTGATGCCGGAATTCAAACTGTTCATACTGGTCTCCTGAAAATACGTATGCCGGGTCGGCCTCTGTTATTCGGGTTGATTAGGAAGCTGGTTACAGCGCCTGCAAAAATTACCAGCGCATCAGGCGCGGGCCAAGAACAGCACCCGCCAGAGTCGCAAGGCTGATACCCAGAGTATACCATGTGAGTACGAAAATCGCGGAAACCTCCGGGCAGTGCAGGCAATAGAGCGTGGCCGCCCATGCGCCCGCCGTCAGCCCTGCCGTCGCCCCGGCAGCGCGCAACCGCGTGGGAGCGAGGCGGCGGAAGGACCAGAGCAAGCCGCCGAAGATCGGCAACGACAGCATGAAGACGATCGAAGAGCAGACGCTCCAACTCTCCCCCAGCCACATGGCGAGCCATTGCGCAGACGGCACCCGGCTCATCTCGAAAATGCCAATGGCAGTGAGCGAAGCCACAGGAAGCGCCATGACCCACAGCCAGCCGAGCGTGCCGCTATCTGGCCGGGCAAGCCGCGTTGTCGCCACCACCGCGCAGATGCCAAGCGAGAGGGTATAGCCCCATTTTACCCAGAACGAGTAATGGCGCATGGCGACATCAAGCTGCGGATTAAAGCCAAGCCACAGGCCGATCAACAGTATCGTACCTATGGCCCCCAATGCTATCCCCGCGACAAGGCGGCGCCCGACAGCATGGCGAGACACGGGCGCAACGTCGCTGGCAAGAGCCTCTATGAGTTGATCGGTATTCATGTCACATCGCCTCTTATGCGGGCCGCGAGCGCCTTCAGCCCACGATGCACCGATATTTTTACGTCAGATTCGCCGATATTAGCCCGCGTTGCGGCTTCGACAGTGCTCAGCCCTTCAAGCCGGGTGGCGCGAATAGCCTCCGCCTGCTTTGCGGGCAGCTCACCCAACAGCCGGTCGATATCCATCCGCGCTCCACTCTCATCCTCAAATCCTTCGGCGATGAGTATGTCTTCAAGGCCCTCCATCGTGCAGGTGCGGCCCCCTCTGCGGAAATGGTCGATCATCTTGTACCGCGCGATCGCAAACAGCCATCCACTGAACAGACGTTCCCGGTCATAGGTCGCCCGGCGCGTATGCACAGCGATCAGCGTCTCCTGAATCAGATCGTCGATGTCGCCCTGCCCATCTTGCATCCGTCGCCTGTAAAATACTTCCAATATGGGAACGAGCGCACGCAACAGGCGCGCCTGACATGCAGCGTCGCCATCCAGCCCGCCTATCATCCATGCCTTGAGCTGTGTTTCGCTGGCCCGCATTTGTGCTCCCACTCAACGCTTCGTTTGCCAAGGGCGAATGGTTACACTTCAACCAGCGAAATGGAAAAAATAAATAATGTAACCATTCGGGAAGGACTGCCGAATTGCTCCTCGTCAACCGGGCCGCACCGCGACCCATGACACCCAAACGCCATTCACACGGATAGGAGCACAATCATGAACATCACCCAGACCGCAGCAGCAGCAGCCCTCGCCTTCACTCTCGTTAGTGTCGCGCATGCCGCCGACAAGCCCAAGACCGAAAAATGCTATGGCGTCTCGCTTGCCGGCAAGAATGACTGCAAGGCAGGCGCTGGCACAAGTTGCGCGGGCACCTCGGTCAAGGATTATCAAGGCAATGCGTGGAAGGCCGTCAAGGCGGGCACCTGCACCAAGATCAAGACCCCCAAGGGTATGGGATCGCTGACGCCACAAGCCTGATCGGCACAGGCGCCCCCATGCTTAGAGAGCGATTTCCAGTCAGATGGTATCATCTGACGATTCAGAAATCGCGGTAAAACAAAGAATGAGAGCAGTCGATCTGATCCCATCAAATCGCCTGTTCTGGGCCCGGACGACCACCCCCCCTACGTCCGGGCCATTCCTTTTAACTGATACGGAGGATGCACTGATGAAGACGCTCATCTCGCTCTATTCCGGCGCGGCGAACCTTGCGGAACGGCTATTGCCGGAGTCATTGCTACTACTCATCGCGCGGCTTGGCGCAGCGGCAATTTTCTTTCTTTCCGGCCGCGCCAAGGTGGAGGGCTGGTTTACAATTACCGATGGCACATTCGATCTGTTCGCGACCGAATATGCGTTGCCATTGATCCCTCCTCACATTGCCGCTTATGCCGCGACCATCTCGGAGCATCTGTTTTCGATTTTGTTGGTGCTAGGCCTGTGTACACGCGGCGCGGCGCTGGGTCTGCTCGGTATGACGCTGGTGATCCAGATTTTCGTCTATCCCGACGCATGGCCCGCGCACCTGAGTTGGATGGGCCTGTTGCTGCCACTGCTCGCCAAGGGAGCCGGAGCATGGTCGCTGGATCGCCTGATCAGTCGCAGAGCAGCCTGAACGAAGCGCTGTAATGTCTCACTCCAGCAGCCCCTCGTGCAGCCGCACCACGCGGTCCATCCGCGCGGCAAGGCGCTCGTTGTGCGTGGCGACCAGAGCTGAGCTGCCTTCCTCGCGCACAAGGCGCAGAAACTCGTCGATCACCACATCTGCCGTGCGCTCGTCGAGATTACCGGTTGGCTCATCCGCCAGCACCAGTGCCGGGCGGTTGGCGAGCGCGCGGGCCACGGCCACGCGCTGTTGCTCCCCGCCCGATAGCTGGCTCGGCTTATGCTC
>FUIF01026082.1_pt1 | contig 15653 bp, 15 predicted proteins | sample 1003461 | NCBI WGS metagenome assembly FUIF01 (sample SAMEA80401918, study PRJEB19352) | marine metagenome | reverse complement strand
AGTATCACTACCATAAAGTTGCAGTGCTTCTCCTGTTGCTAAAGTTATACCTAAAGTCATTGTTACTACATCATTTGCAGCAATAGATGTATCATAGGCTAAGTAACTTGCATCAGCAGTCCTAAACCACCACTAGGAAAAACACTTATTCTAAATGTTTTCGCAGAGGAAGCTCTGTTTGCAACAACTATAGATGAAACAATAGCACTTGTGCTAGCAGGCACAGTATAAGTGGTAGCGGATGTACCACCTGCGTGTTGTTTCAATATCTTATATTCGTTTGCCATATATCTCCTATATTATCATATTTTATCTTATGCACCTAATAATAGCATTTCATCCACATCTAGGTACTGTAATGCGAAACCTGTATCAGACCATAACATTAATTGTAAATCTACATTTAATGATACAGTTGCTTCAGGCAATAAATCTATATCTTCGTCTATAGGTAAGTTACCAATAGTATCTATTACTAAACTTCCACCTTCTTTGAGCATCATTAACATACCCATATTATGCTCCCATCAATAGGAAACCGTGTATGTCTCCATCACCACCACCTGATGAGTATAAGTTTATAGCACCATCTCCACCCATACCGCTATGACTAGAACAATAATAATAAAGTGTTGATGTAGCTCCTGCTATACCTAAAGTTTCAGGTGTAATCTCTATTGTTGTAGATGAACCTGAACTACCTGGTGTACCTGCAGTTGTTACGTTAGTTGTAAACTCTGAACCACTGTTATGCGAACCATCTTGTGTTAATGAAAATTTAAAGTTGTGAGTTGCTAGTGAACTGTCAGATGTATCAAACTTATATTTAAAACCTATCTTGAATATAAAATTAGATGACCTAGTTCCTGCACCTGAATCTGTACCTGATAAAAAGTAAAATACATTTTGTGAACCTGAACCATCATCAGCTACTTTGACTGTTATAGGTACTGTAAGTGTTACTGCACCTGCTGATATATTGTCTATCTGTGTTTGTATTGCAGAAGATACACCATCAAGGTAACCAAACTCTGTATTAGATACATTTCCGTTGTGTATTTTAGAGGCATCTATAGCAGCACTAGCATTGACATCTGCGTTGACAATAACACCACTACCAAAACTTGTAGCTATATCTTGCGTTGAACTGCTTATAGTACCTGTTATATCTCCAGTAAGTGCTATGTCATTTACTCTGTCGTGAATATCTTCAAACATTTCACCTACAACGGCCATACGTACAGTTGTACCGTCTACGTGTGTTGGGTCAGTAGTATATCTACCTTCTACATCTCTAGTCATAGCTGATACTGTTGTACCTGAAGATGCTGTTACTAATACAACTTCTCTGTTAGAAGCATTATCAGGGTCTATTACTAAATAATACGGTGCAGCTATTGGAGTAGTTCCATTTGATGTAGGTGCTGCTGTAAGTGTACAGTCATTAGCACCTGATGCTACAATACCATTTAGTGTTGTCTCAAAAAAGTTACTGTATGTAGCTGTCTGTAATGTCATTTATGCTCCAAATTTCAATAATCCTAATTGCTGAATACCAAACACTTCTGTGCTAGTTACATCTGTTACAGTTTGCTGTCTAGTACCACGCACCGTAATTATAGCATACTGGGTTACACTTCCTCTTTCAACATTTGAATTTATTGGATAGCTTATTCTTTCTACCACACCACGGATAACTTCAGAAGGGTCAAATATTTCTAACGTAACAGATGCACCTTCTTTTGTACGTAACTCAGAATATATTGCTTCACCTAAACCTTTTACTTTTATAGGTTTACGATTAGGCCTTTCTACTCTATCTGATACATTTATAGGTATTTGTGCAACTACAAGTTCAGGTCTTGCTAATGCACGAAACTGTACTGATTTTACTTTAGGTGTATTTATACCATCAGAAGTTTTAAGAACTACTTTACCTACTATAAACCTAGATACCTCAGCTATCTGTTTTTCAACGTCACCTGTACCTGTTGTTTGTACTATAGCCTCTATAAAACTTGAATCACTAGGATTATCTAATGCCTCAAATTTTGTAGAGTAAAATAATTCTGTTGAGGTATTAGAAGCTAAAGTTTGTGTAGACATCTCTGCACCTACAAATTGCTTTGCTTCAGCAGTAAAGAAATCTGCAGCAGATAACAATATATAACCTTCAGATTCAAATGCAGATGTTTCTAAATATACATCACTTGCTGCTATTACCACCATAAACTTACCTTCTACTTGTGTAATACCAGTAACAAATCCACCTGCACCCATCTTTATGTTTCTAGCAAAACCTGCAGTTGGTAAGTAATATCTCCACAAAAATGTTTCACTACCGCTTTCTTTTACACCACAGTAAACACTATCTCTTGATACAAACATAAATTTAGGTGTAGTATCTACACCTGTAATATCCCATTCTTTTATTAATTGTCTTTGTGCTACAACGTATAAGTCATCAGCAGTAACTAGCTGAGCTGTATAAAACCTACCTACAGATTTTGTTTTTTCTTTTGTTCCAAAAAATACAATACCCTCAGATGCAGCTAATGAATGTACTTCTTCAAAAGGTATATTGGTCTGACCTTTTAGTGTCATAGTACCTGTTATATCTTTTATTGAAAATATATCCCCGCTTGTTGACGCAGCTAAAACCACAGAACCTGCATCTATCACAGATGTTATACTAAAACTATTATCAAACGTTACTATTGCACTAGCTTCTGTTAAATCACTCGAATCCCAAGTTTGTCCTATAGGAGTTATACCCCACAAGTAACCTACAGTTCCATCATCACCTGATATAAACAACTGACCCTTAGCAAAATGTATACCTGTTAAACCATTTGAGGCCTGGTCTGTAGTTCTTACTACCCAGGAACTACCTGTAAATTCTATTAACTGTGAACCTGAAGTACCGTTAGCAGTTGTAGCATACATTCTGTCTCCTACTGCAACTAAACCTGTAAAGTTATGTGTAGCTCCTGTTGTACTAGATGATATTTCAGACCAAGATTCTGCTGATAAATCATACTTATGTATAGTTGTACCATCAGTTACGAATACATCTCCGTTTGTAATTTGTGCTAAGTAGTTATTATCAGCACTAAAACTTTGACTTTGTGTTGTTGTTGTATGTAGTAACTTGGCACTGTAAGCTGTTTCATCATCTGCGTGAAATACATCTACACCTTTGCTATCAAAAAATCTAGTTACATCTTTGGGATTGCCGTTAACTCTATGTGCTGTATCTAAACCTTGTCCACCTGAAAAGTTATTACGAGAAAACTTACGGCCTAAGTTAGATGTAAAATCTTCAGGATTTTGTTTAACATTTATCTGTCCTTCTTGTACATCTGATGATTGTATCTGCATTTCTCTACCTGGACCAACAGCAGAACGTAATAATATATCATCTATTCTGACATCATACCCATATCTTTTAGGGTTAGAAATATTAATAGTTGATGCAATTCTAGGCATTATCCATAACTCAAGTTATTTATTGTTACTGGTTCAGGATACCTAGCTCTTAAATCTTTTCTAGCTTGTTGTATTAATGCTCTTTGATATGCCAATAAAGAGTTTCTTATCCTAGATGCAGATTCTACAGGAAAGGATTGTGTAGCTAATTGGTCTGATATGTAGTCTGTAGTAGCTGTTGGTATATCTCTACCTGCCATTATTTGTGCTGCAACACCTGCCATAATTATTGGTTCATATTCACTTTCTAAACCTATTTCAGCTAGTGTATTATCTTCTGCAGTTGGTTCTACAAACTTCTTTTTAAATGTGATATACACTGTATGGCCTGCGTTTACGTTATACACTTGAACAGCATTTACTTTGTTAGGTCCATTGTTACTATATGTTATGGTTTGTGATACACCATCCGAATCTGTATAAGTAAATGGGTTAGGTAGGTCTACAAGTTCTACTGTAACACCTGAATATACAATACCTGTGTCATCTGTACCTGCAGAAAAATCTGTATATTGAGATATAGCTTTTATTGGAGCTATTAAGTAATTATCATTTGTACCACTCAATGGGATATACCCAACTTTAGCTGATACTTGTTTAGTTTCTACTGCAAATAATGTAGGATATAAATTTTTATTTGGTCACATACAGCATCAAATACATTTTTACGTGGGAATGGTGGTGAAATTTTAATTAAATCACCTGCAGTATGTGCTGCTGCAGTTGTACCTCTTGCACCTCTAGTTACGGTAACTGTGTTAGTTACAGCGTTTAAATCTGTACACAACATAAGTTCTTGATTTATTTCAATGACAGTACCTGCATCCATAGCATCTTCTTCTTCTACAGATAACAAGTCACCATTAAAAGTTAAAGTTGTTACTGAATTGTTTATGCCTGTAGATAGTGTCGTATAACTAACTAGGTCGTCCATAGGTTCAAGATATTCCCTGTAGGTTCTATCTACTAGGTTACCAATATTGCTCATTGGGTCTCCTAACTATGTCTAAAGTGTAATATTATTTTTCTATCTGCAGCTTCGTTTCCATCAGAGGTAACTCTTATGTAACCATTACTGGCAAAGGCCCAACCTGATGGGTCAACTCTAACAATGTCTCCTGCTGATACTGTGTAGCTTACATCAGTTCCATCTGTTTCTTTAACATCAACAAATGTTGAATTGTCCATTGAGAAATCAAATGTTATAGTTGAACCTGTCATAGCTGCAGGAAATTGTATACCACAAAGTAACATACCTTCTGTTTGAACTCCAAGAGAGTTATTGTTGTCTGCAGAAATATCTATTAAAGCCTGTTTTGATTTAATCATATCTTCCTTACTATAGCAGAAGAAAAGGGTGGAGGTGGAGTTCCACCCTAATCTTCAAATTGTTTATGCTACTGCTTGAATTTTGCAGTGATATGAAGGAGGTCCGAACTCGAATCCCATCTCCATATAAATTGCTTTACCAATTCTAGCATTGGCATCTTGGTCTAAGTCACGTACGAACACAGTACCAAATCCTGGGATGTTGGTAAATACTGGTTGTATGTAAGCTAAGTCTAAGATGAAAGCAGTTCCTGTTGGCATAACATCAGGGTCAATAACCATAAGTCCGATTGAACCGAATGGTGTAATGATTGTGTCAATGTCAACACCTGCAACACTTCTATCTCTAGGAATGATTGCACCTGCTATATCAACTGTACCTTTAACAAGCTCGTTGTTAAGGTCTAGTAATTGTTTTGGACTAACACATAATACAGGGTTTGTCATTGGTGCGTGGTTGTCATACATTCTCTTTAATGACTCTGAAATAGTCTTAAAGGATATAACTTGTGCCGTACCAGTTCCGTCTCCTGCTGTGTCGTTGTAGTAGCAGTTACCGCCTAATGGGTTGACTGCTGCAGAGTTGTTGGCGTTCTTGTTTATGGTAATCCATACGTCAAGACCGTACATTTCTCTAGTTCCATCACCTGGGGTGGTATTAGCACCGTCAGAGAAAGAACCGTTGAATGCAAACCACTCAACTTCTCTTGCTACTTTTTCCATTGCTTTTTCCATTTGGAAAGCAAACTCATCTGCCACTGGGCTACCACCAAATAGTGCTAACTTGTCACCTGCTGTGTTGCCGCCTGTTCCATCAGAAAAGTTGGCAATGTTTGCAGATAAGTCGAAAGGATTTTGGTTTTGTGTAGATGCTAAAGCTGTGTATGTCATTTGTACACCCTTGTGGAAAATCTGAGTTACATAAGTATATGCAGCTCTGTCTCTTCCAAGATATTCTGTAGGTGTAGAACCCTCTTGACCTTTAGTTGGTTCTGAAGAAACGGTTGCATTATCTTCTACTTGGACTTGCCAAAATGTAGAGTTTAATGTTTTGCCGCCATTCAAACCACCAACTGCAGTAAGTAGAGGTGTTCTTTGACCACCAACTTTAAACAATTCACCAGTGAAGTTATTAATATGTTGAGCATAAATTGTAGTGCTTGATGCACCTAAGCTAATTGCTCCCATTTTTATCTTCTCCTATATAAATTATTACTTGTCTTGTTCGGCTAAAGTATCTAGCATTCGCAGTTTTGCGTTCATAGAATCTTTAGCACTTGTATTTGGGTCACTTACGAAGTTCAGAAACTCTTGACCTATGTCAACAGGTTCTGCATTTACACCAATTTTATTGAGCTGCTCTACACGTGATTGAGCTTCAACTACATTATTTGCAGGAGCTGCACTAGGTTGTTCAGAACTACTAACTTCTCCAAACTCTTGAGCAACAAACTCCTTGATACCCTCTACTGTGACATCACCATCATAGAGTTTTGTAACGGCCTTACCGATACCTTTATCTGCTGTAAGTCCTAATGAACCTAAAGCAGTATTCATAGCATCAGCTTTAAACTGTTTATTCTCAGCTTTTAGCTTTTTATACTCTTCTCTAAGTTGTTTGATACCATCTGTAGATTCATCTACAACTTCTGTATCTTCTATTGGTTTAATATCTTCCATAATTTTCTCCATCTTCTCTAGCATATAAATATCCCATAACATAATCGCTAGGTAATTAAAGGGATTTTACACAAGGGTTTACGAATGACAGATAACGCACCTTGGTGGCGTTACCGAATTTACGACCCTATATTTAGAGTGCCGACCTCGACAGGCACTATATATAGTGTACTATGCTTCTGTTAGGCCTGCAACTTGTCCTTGTTGATTTTTAAATGCACCTGTTACTACAGAACTTTCAGATGCTTGCTGTTGCAATATACGTTGTTGTTCTCTTACTGCTGCAGGGTCTTGTGTTATATCTGAGCCAATAACATTATCTAAATCTATCTCATTTGTTCTACCTTGAGCTATTCTCAATCTATTAAGTTGTTGAATGTAATCACTTGCTCTAGCAAAGAACCTCATACCACCTTGTTGTGTTATGCCTGCTTGTATCATTCTTTGTGCTTGTTCTGTACTTAAATCTAAATTCTTTAACGCTGCTTCAGCACCTAGCTCTGCTTGTGCTATTTGATTTTGTAATATAGCTATAGATATGTCAGGGTCTAATGAAGCTGCAAATATAGCATTGTCTGTTAAGTCCATATTGAAGTTTGCTTGATAATAACTTTTAATTTCTTCTGCAATAGGATTGTCTATAAATGCATTTCTAGCTGATTCTATTCTTGTTTTAAACTGTGGTACTGATACGTCACCTGATATTAATGATGCAACTTTACCTGCTTCTTCAAACACTAATGGGTTCAAATCATTTTCTAAAAGAATACGATAGTAACCTTCTCTAGTTTGCTCGTACTGTGCTTCATTCATTCTTAGAGAACCATCACTTCTTTTTATACCAGGATAATACAAACCGTATTCTTCTGTATTTCTTACAGTAGCTAATGCAAAGTCTGCACTGCCTGTTTCTATATAAGCATTTGTATATGTCTGAAGTAGTCCACCTTTACCTGATAGCCAAGGTATTAAATCTTCTATTTGTTTTGGTGTAGGTACAAAGTCAGGCTCATCTTCTCTGTCTCCTACAGCAAAGTTATTTAATGTAGTGTCTAGCTTTTCAAAGAAACCACCTAAATCTAAATCATCACCTGTATCACCAGTTGTAGTATCTGTCTCTCCATAGCTTTCATTTGTAAATAAGTTCTCTGCTATCGCAACTCCTCCACCACTTAATGCATCAGTAAGTTCTTCAGTAGTTCTAGCAGCTATGTATTCATCATTTTTAAAAACATATACAACATTACCGCCATCATCTTCTGTGTATAATAGACCTCTGTTAATACTATTTTCTGCAAGAAATTCGTTAGTTATCTCTGCCATATTATGCTATTCCTGTAATTGTAGGTGAAAGATATATCTGTCCTAATCCTTGGCTCTTTAAACCTGCTGCCATTCTGTTAAGTGCTCCTGCATCTCCTACTTCTAAGAAGTGAGCTGTCATAGCTTTTCGTTGTTCTTCAGGGTCATCCATTTGAAAGAGATTATATACTAATTCTTTATCTCGTCCTGTCTCGTCTAAGTCACCAAGCCTTTGTGCTTTTGAACGAATACCTATAATAGATGTATTGTAATCTTTACCTTTATACTTATCTGCTACGTTTTCGTCCCATATAGGTTGTAACTTAGCATCTAATAATGCAGCACCATTTTTAGTTGCCAACACATTACTAAATAATTTGTAATCTTCTTCATCAAATAAATTTGCTAAATCTTGACCTAACTTTTTAGCAACTTGGTCTTTAGCTTTTTCTACATATGCTAAGGCAGTTGGAGCTGTTACACTATTGTCTGCAACAAACTCTGTAATCTTGGGAAGTCTAAATCCTGGTAACTCAGGAAATATATATAATCTATATTGTTCTGCTAAGTCTTCTTTAGATAACTCACCCTTAAGTCTCATATCATAAAATAAATCTAATACACTTTCATCTACATCAAACAACCCATACTGAGCAACTAAACCTGATAATTCTAATTTAGTTTTATCTTGTAATCTTCTTAGCGTTGCATTCTTTTCTCTATCTGTACCTAATGCAATAGCACGGAAATATGCTAACTGGTCTGCATTAAGTGCAGCAATAGTAGGGCTGACGTAAGCATAGTCTTCATAAGTTAACGGTGTTCCTTCAAATATACTTTCAAGAAACAAACCAAGTACTGCATATGTACCATCTTGTTCTTTTGTAAACAAGTAAGGATTTAAGTCTCCTTCTTTTTTTATAGATGTTGTAAGTATATCTAATGGATTATATCCTCTAAACTTTGCGTCTACTTCTTCTATTGCACCAAAACTAATAGCACTTGCTTTGTCTGCATCTGCACTACCAGGAGTAATATCCATTTTGTAACTAGATGTTGATGTATAAAATACAGTAATATCATTTTGCAATCCTGCTAATTCTGATGCTTTTACTGTATAAAAGAAATAATACAAACCATCACTACCTTCTTTAATATAATCAGGCTTAGGTACTGTATCTTCTAACTCAGGTATTTGGCCTTCAGCAATAGCTATATTAACAGCTTGTTGTATATCCCAATCCCAATCTTCAGTACCATCATTATGTCCTACTTTATGTGTCATATTATCTCGCTTTTGCTTTACCTAGTTCACCAACAAAGTTAAGAATAACAGTAGTCTACTTCGTCATAATTAGAACGTACATCTATAGGTATAGATTGTACATCCATTCCTAATACGTTAGCTAAATATAAACTTGCTTGTCTTTGTGCTTCAGGATGTTGAGGATTTACTTTGTTCATCATACCTGCAATCTTATCTACGCCTCTTTTAAAAGATACAATTTCTCTTTCTGAGTATCCTTCTTCTCTACGTTCTTGTCCTAATCCACTAGGTTCAGGTGTAGGTTCAGATGGAGGTTCATTTGTTTGCGTTTCTTCTACTACAGGTTCATTATTATTTGTTTCCATACCTAGAGTATAGTACGCATCTACGTAAGAGTTTATACCTGCAACAACATCTGATTTTTTTCATCAGCATTGTCACCTCTACCTGCAGGCATTTCACCACTAAGGTATGGTAATACATAGTCTGAGTATGCTTGCCATATACCAAATGGGTCATTGTTTGCATCAGTTACCATACCAAACTGACTACTTCCATCTTCTAAATCTTCTCTAATAACCTTTAAGTAATGTACTGCAAACTCTGCATTGTACTGTGGGTCTTTTAATTTACGTTCAAATTCTTCTAATGTAATATCTTTTCCTGCAAAGCTGCTCAAAGTATTGTCAGGCTTACCGTCTTTGAAATGTCTACTTGCATTAATTTGAAATAATCCTATTGATTTTGTATCTGTATTTTCTGCACTTGATTCTAGGTTTGATTCATAAAAAGATATCATAACTAATGTAGGAATATCTTCTGTGTTAGCTCCTGCTTTTTGTAGTAATTCTACAAGTTTCTTAGCAGATACTTTTGCCATTATACTCCTCTACCTAAATTTCTAAGTCCTCTTGCTGCTTGGAAAAAGTTAGTAGTTGCATTGTCATATAGGTTTTGTTTTGAAATTAAATCTTTTTCTTCACCGTATATACTATCTATTGTTCGTGTAAGTCTTGCATTAAACATACTATTAAATCTTTCACCTGCACCTGTAACAGCAGTTGGGTCTTGACCACCTGATTGCCAAGCAGCAGGCCCTACCTCTGCACCAGTTGTTACATCAAAGGTTCTCATTTTATTATTTACTAGTTGATTTAACATAGCATCATCTGCAAATGGGTATTGTTTTTTTATTTCTTCTTTATACCCTTCTACGCTGCCATACTTATCAATAAACCTGTCATAGTCTAACTGTGCTATTTCTGCATCTATATCTTGTCTTAATATTTCTAGCTACTGTCTTATCAAAATCTCTTTTAGTAACATCTACTAATTTGTTTACTATACCTGCTAATGATTGTGCTTCTGTATAAGTTAGTTTTTCTGCACCACCAAAATAATTCTTTACTGCATCATAAGCAATATATCCTGCTGTTTCTGAATCATACTTTGGTGTTACTACACTATAGTTATCAATTAATCTTTGGTCCATATCTGCAACATCATTATCTAATTCATTGAAAAAGAAATCTACAATCTGTTGTTTTCTTTTAGGAGTAAACGCATATCTACTTTGATAGTTTGCTAATTCATCCTCTGACACTAAAACATTATTAGGATTACCAGGGTCTAAAATTCCTTGCGTCATTTGCCCCGTATCTGGGTCTCTAAAAGTTGTAGTTTGCAAAGCAAGTAAAGCACCTTCAATAAGAAAACCGTCATCAAAGTAAGGCACTCTACCGTCTATATTATGCTCTGACATAGCAGCAGTTATAGCTGCTTGAGTTTGTATATCTAAATTACCACTTTCAAAATCCGCCAACTAAAAACCCTGCTCCTACTAATTTTTTTTGTAACCGTCTAATGTAATCTTCTGAATACATTTCATCCATAAATAAAGTGGTAACTAATGCACTTGTATATACAGGATTATCTCCATATCCCTCCCCTGCACCTTTATATCCCAGTGGTGTACCGATATCATCAAATCCTAAAAATTGTTCTATACCCTGTGTTGCTAACCTACCTGCAATCAAATCATCAGGGTTTATAATAGGTTCAGGAACTCCTTGAATATCTAAATCAGGAGAAGGTACTAGTTTTTTTGTTTCTTCATCCATAACAAAGCCACCAGGAATAATAAAGTTTTCATCATTGTAATACGCTTCAAATGCTGCTTCTATTTCTGCAGGTGTCTGAGCTCTAGGTTCTCTTGTGACTACTCCCTCAGATATTGCAGGACCAGGGTTATCAGGACTTCCTGGAGGAGGTCCACTTATTATCGTACCTTCTTGTTCTCTCAGAATATAGTTTTCTATATTTGTTATAGGGGTGCCATCAGGTTGAGTTGCTTCTCTTACCTCTCCAGTTTCTCGGTCATACCATAGTGCTTTACTATAGTCAGCACCAGTAGCAGTATTAAATTGTGATATATTACCACTGTTATTAAATATGGCTTTAGATATAAGTATCCACATTACTGGTCTCCTTTGATTGCATCATTATAAGTATAACCATATCTTATTAGGTCATCTTCATTTTCTCGTAAGTATCTCTCTAGTATATCTCTATTTAAGAAATGAAACAATGGATATGCTTTTTCTAATTCTTTGCCTTTTTGTCTAATCATATCTCTAACAAATATCCATTGAGGTGAACTTTTTATTTCAGAGATAACGCCACCTGTTTCTCCTCTTCTTAACATAGTTGCATTATCAAAATTTTCTAACCATATATTCAAAGCAATAATGACTTCTTCATCTTGTAACTCAGGTTCTTTTGCTAATCCTCTTAACTGGTCAAATACATTATCAACATCAGTAGTTGATTCAGTATATGGTTTATCACCATAGCCAACAAAATAATCTGCTAGTTGGTCTTTATACAATGCCAAGAAGTTATTTCTAATATCATCATTAGGTATGAACATAGTGCTGTTAGGGTCATTGACTCTTCTTCTAACATACTCTAATGCCATTCTACCTGCGGCTTGATTTTGTAACTGTGCATATTCTCCCAAGTCTAAATCTACACGAGCTGCATAATCACCTAGGTAATTATCTGTAAATGAATTATTCCAAGATGCCATAACAAATTCATCTATACCTACATCAGGCCTTACATAATAAAATACATCTGCATACTTGTCATAGTACTCTTCATTTTCTTGTGCATATTCAAGTGCTTGGTCTGTGTATGGAACTCTTCTAATTTCTTTTGATTTACTTATAATTAAAGAGGTTGGATTAATTCCAAATACATTTATAAATAATTCTGTTGCTACTTGTTCATCTTGTGTTTCATTTAAAAATCTTGCATAAACAGATTGCAAAGTATTAAAACCAAATATTCTTCCATCAGGGTCGATACCACGTTTCTTTAATTCAAGTGGGTCTACAAATGCTGAACCACCTGGTTCTACTTCTACCTCCCATCTAAAAGAAGGAGATGTAAAACTAAACTGTGCTGCAGATTTAATTAAATGTATTACCATTGCATCTTGTTTAACTGTTTGAAGTATTCTATCCATTTCTTCTTGAGTTCTAGGTTCTTCACCCATAGGTACAGCACCACTAACCAACTTAGCTCTAAGTACTTCTTTCTGCGTATTAATTAATTGTCTACTCCAATTTTCAGGACTAGCTTGCATAAATCCACCAATTTTTTGTACCCAAGGCGGTATAAAGATATCTGCTGCTTGTTGTAATGCATCACCTTGTGGCTCGCCAAACGGAAATATAAAGTCGTACAATGCATCTGTTTCTTTCATATTAGGCATAAGTGTACGAGCAGCTACTTGTGCGATAGGACCAACACCAGGTATAAGTCCACCTGCTACTATGTTTACTCCTGATACAAAACCTACGGTTCTTAAGTTAACATCTACTGCAGGGTCAGCTCCACCTAAATCATCTTTTTGTACATTGTCAAAAAATCTTCTTATATATGGGTCTAACAATGGGAATACGAATACTTCTTCATTTGTATTTGGGTCTGTGTAAATCATAGGTTTATCTTCACCTGCATCTCCACCTAAGAAGTTCCAATTAAATGGATTACCTTCTTTAAGAGTTTGCGTTGTTATAGAAGCTCTTCTTGCTTTTGTTGGGTTCTCTCTTAAAAGTCTTGTCCAAGTACCTGCAATCTCTAAATGAACTTCTGCGAATGGGAAAATCAAAGCAGTTGCTTGTGAAAACTGTGACCGTTTATTTAAACTGTATAATAAATCTTCTGTCTCTGTTAATGCCAAGGATTTTAACATTTGGTCAAACTGTTCTAAATCATCAATACCTATACCTTCACCTGCTGCTTTAGGTACAAGTTCACGTAATCTCTTTTGAGTACTTCTAGGCATAGACTGTGCTGTTGTAGGGTCTCTTAGTATTCTTGCTAAAGCATCTGCTTCTAATCTATCAGCTAGCTTTTCTAAATTAGAATAATAAAATTGCCTAAATGCAGGAGCACGAGATAGTTTGTTTGTAGGTATTGACATAAACAAATCAAACAAATCTTCTAATTTTTTGTCCCACATACTTTTAGAAAATCTTCCAGTTTCTTCAAATTGTCTTGATAGCTTTACTACATCAGGCCCAAAGTTAGTTTGTTTATATAGAATATCTTTTACTATGTCGTATTGTTTTTTAGATGCTAAAGAGCCTAAAGGAACTGGTTTATAGTCATAATTTGTTTTAACCATTTCAATAAGTTCGTCCATTTCTTTATTGGTAAGTTCTCTTCCTTTAAAACCAACTTCTGCTTTTACTGCTTCATCTAGCTCTTTTTGCATCTTTGGACTTAATACATCAACTTCTTTTGTAGCAACCCACTTAACATACTTTTCGGATTGTTCACCTGCTATTAATTCATATATCATAGGTTTAGCTAATGCATCAGTATCTCCTAGTTCTTTTACTATAAATCCTTTATCTACTTCTTGAACAATTCCTTTTTTGAGTAAATCTTCAAATGATTCGGTACCCATTGCTACTTGTTGTAAAGTCTCCTCATAGCTTTGCAGTTCAGTATTAACTACATATTTTCTAAAACCACCACCTCCACCTGCTTTGTCATATAATCTAGCTGCATAACTTTGTAACAACTCTACTGTTCTGTCTTTGTCTCCATCTATTAATCTACGTCCGTAATCTGTTACAGCATCACCACTAGATACCCAATCTTTATATGCATTACGTATTCTTTCTAAATCAACTTCTCTTACCCGTCTTGTTGTGCTTCCAAATCGTGAACGTGCTGCTAATCCTCTTATTTGTTCCATATATTCTCTTGTTGTTGTGTTGCCTACAAGAAAATCTGCTAGTTCATCAAATGATGTAAATGGAGTTGATGGTCCTCTAAAATGAGTAGGTCTTTGATAATCATAAATTATTCCTGCAACAGTTTGCATTAAATCATCATCAGCCAATAAATTTAGTTCTGTAAGCCAACCTTCTGCAAAGTTATATCTACTTGCTCTACTTTCAGTTACAGAACTTTTTTTAACAGTTTGAAAAAACCTATCAATAGAAGCTGCTTTACGTATCATTATTCCATTAGAACCTCTTGACATTGCTTGCTTAAATAGAAACTCATCTTTCATTTGCCTTCCTAATATATCAAGTTCTCCTTTTCTAAGTTTTTCTACAAACTTATCACCTGCTCGCATATCTTTAGGAAATGGCAAAGCGTCAAGAATTTTTGCTGTACCTCTTGCAAAATTTTGCATCAGGTTTTAAAGCCCAAGCAAAGTGCGATAATGGATGTGTAAATATATTACTAAACCCTGCAGCCCACATTCTAAGTTGCTCTTCCATAATAACTCTTGTAGTCCACGCAAACCTTAAAAGAGTTAATGGTTTCCAAGCAGTTTGCATAACATTATTTGCAAATCTTGTATACCCTCTGTTAACAATACTCACACCACCATCACTATATTTCTTTGCATAAAGTGATTTTGCTATTCCTTTAGTAATTGCATTTGATGTAATGTTTCCTACATTGGCTGCATTTTTAAATTGCTCTGTTGTTGTAAGCATATTAAATAATTCATAAGTGTCATCATCAGTAGAAAAATCTAATACGTTTCTTGTTAAACCTTCGTTTGTTATTTTGTTTATATTCAGTTATAAGTTCATCTATAGCTTTATCTTGTAATTCTTTTATATATGCAGGAGAAACTTTTTTACCTGATAATGATTTCTTAGGTAACTCCCAATCTGACATATACTTTGCAAAATTATCATTTTCAGATGCAAGTCTAAATATAGGATTTTTAGATAAGTCTTTTCCTAGTAGTTGTGTAAAGTCTACTCTCTTCAAACCAGTTAATGCTCCAACCCCTGATATCTTTAATAGACTATTTCTAAATGTTCCAAGTACTCTAAAGATTTCATTAGGGTCGAACAAAGGAATATTACCTACAAGCATTTCTGACAACAAATGAGCTGAAGGTAATGCTTCTTCTTTATTGCCAAATGTAGTCATAATAAATTTCTTTAACTCTTCTCCTTCACCTTTTTTTTGCCAAGTCATCTAATTTTTGTGCTGTAGCTGCATCATCTGTTAAACTTCTTATTCTGTTAGGAAACTG
>FUIF01019021.1_pt1 | contig 15686 bp, 20 predicted proteins | sample 1003461 | NCBI WGS metagenome assembly FUIF01 (sample SAMEA80401918, study PRJEB19352) | marine metagenome | reverse complement strand
AGCCTTCCAAGCCTGCAGAGCCTTCCAAGCCTGCAGAGCCTTCCAAGCCTGCAGAGCCTTCCAAGCCTGCAGAGCCCGTGGACCCTGCGACACCCACTCAAATGCCGGGCGTTAGCGCGTAAAGGTTGTTGACATGACCCCTGTAATGACAGACCCGCCCCAATCACCGGCGGTCGATCTGGCCAAGGTAAAGGCGCAACTGTTCATCAATTTTGATGAGCATGATTATCTGATTGCATCGTATGCAGATGCCGCCACAGGGCACCTTGACGGGTATACCGGTATTCTCGGGCGGTGTCTGATCAATCAGAAATGGTCGGTTGGTGTGAGCGCGTGGCCCGCGTTCACACTCAATCTGCCGTTCCCTGACGTCCAATCAGCCGTTGTCAAATACATTGACCCAGACGGCGATGAACAGACGCTTGACGCCAGCAAATACAGCATTGTTCGCCAATCAACCGGGTGCGCTCTGGTGTTCCGCCGGGCGTTTGATCGACCGCAGGTCATGGATGATTTGCCGGAACCCATCACCGTGGAAATGCTGTGTGGTTACGGGTCAAGCAATCAAGACGTCCCTGAACCCATCCAACTTGCAATCATGCAGTTGGTTGCCCATTGGTACGAAAACCGCGCGGCTGTGTCTGAGTTGAACCTTGACGAAATCCCGCTTGGCGTTGATCGTCTGATTGCACCTTACCGGAGGGTCTTTTTCTGATGGCACGGACCATGAAGCGACTTTTGGAAATGGTGGATTTTGAAGCACCCAACCGGGACGCACAGAACACGCAGGACGGCTGGAAACCCGGGTTCACTGCCAATGCCGGATACACGCGGTTGAGGGGCGGTGAGAGCGTGCAGGACCGGCGTCTGCAGGGCACGCAACCAACAATCATCACTGTCAGGAACTATTCAAAGACGGTAGAAATTGGGACAGACTGGCGCGCCGTTGACAAGCGCACCGGCGAGATTTTCAACATTCACGCCAAGACCTTGACACAGGATCGCACACACTTTGAAATTCTGGCTGAAAGCGGGGTTGCGACATGACGTTTTCAAGTGATGACATTTCATCAGCGGTGCTTTCACACCTCAAATCTGACCCCAAGGTTTCGGGTCTGGTCACGGGTGTCTTTGACGGGCCCATGATGAATCAAGCATATCCATATGTCACGTTTGGTCCGGTTGACGTGCTGCCAGATGAGTACGATTGCATTGACGGTGAAAACCACACTATGCAAATCGACGTCTGGTCACGCCTGCACGGTAAGCTTGCAGAGGCGTCGCGGATCTGTTCTGCCATCAAGCTTTCCCTGAATGACGCCAACCTTGACACGGGTCAAACGGTATTTTGTGAATGTCGCTTTGTGTCGCACCGGGTGTTTCATGAGCCCGACGGCATCACCGCTCACGGGATTGTCACCGTGGAAATTCAGGTCAATATCTGATGGCAGTGAAGGGCAAGGCAGCGCTGAAAAAACGGTTCCGGCGATTTGAGGCGCAAGTCTTGAAGGAACTGAAAATTGCAATGGAGGGATCTGCGCAATCCCTTGTTCAGGAAATGCGCGCTGCCACTCACCTGCCCGAAATACGCAGGTCAATCAAGTGGACGTGGGGCGATGCCCCTGAGGGCACATATACGCTCGCAACGGCGTCAGGCGGTAGCAAATATGAGACGCTGCGAATAACCGTTTACACTGATCGCCATGAGGCGTGGTTTGCGCATTTCTTTGAGTTCGGCACAGAGCAGCGACAGCGAAAGCGCGTTGGTGGTTATTTCAAGGGTGCAAAAGTCAAATCCCTTGATACAGGTTCGATAACAGCGCAACCGTTTTTCTTCCCCACATACCGGGCAAACCGGAAACGCATCAAGTCACGTCTCAACCGCGCCCTTGTGCGTGCAGTAAAGAAGGTGAACGCATCATGACTGAAAGGCGGATTAAAGCTGTATTCACTGGTGAATTCCACTATACAAGCCGCACGCGCAATGTCGGTTGGAGTGCGTTTCCTAGCGATGAGCCACAGAGGTTCCCGCAAGAATTCATTGACGCAGCCGTTAGCGCTGGTAAAGCTGAACTTGTGCCGCCGCGCGGCGCTTCAAAAGTCAAGGAGGGTTGACAAATGGCACGCGCCATTACTGAAAAATATGAACAGATGGTTCTTGAAACGTCGGATGACGGGAACGTTTGGACACGCATTTGCGGGATGAATGACGTGACCGTGACGCGCACCGCCAACGTTGATGAAGCGGAGGTTCCTGACTGTGACGATGAAAGCTTGCCGCTTTCGATTGAAAAAGAAGTTCGTTCAGTCGATGTTTCCGTTTCTGCGGAGGGGGTTTGGGCTCAACAATCTGCGGCGGCCATGACCGAATGGTTTTATTCGTCCACATCAAAGCACGTCCGGATCGGTCACTTGAACGCCGCCGTGGGCGCGCCCGAGTATGAAACCGGTATGGCGTTGCTTTCCAACCTCACCCACACTCGAACCAAGGGCCAGAAGGTTTCGGCGTCAATCGAACTTTCGTTTGATGGCACACCGACCGTCAGCATGAAGGCGGCACCCTAATGGGTATTGAAGTTGAAATGACATGGCCCGGGGGGCGGCACAAGTTCGCCCTCTATCTTGGCCAGCTGCGAACGCTGCAGGACGCCTGCAATGCGGGCCCTGAGGAAATCCTTAACCGTCTGCGCTCTGGCACATGGCGCGTTGACGATGTGGTTGAACCCCTGCGCCTTGGTCTGATCGGATCTGGTGCAATGGCACCTGAACGGGCCGGCCCTACTGTCCTAAACCTCATCAAACAAGGTGAACCATTGGTTGAATTCAAATTGCCCGCTATGGGCGTTTTGACAGCCGCGTTGATGGGGGTTGAGAATGACCCTTTGGGGGAAGCGCCGACGGAGGAAGCACCGACACCGACGGCGACGGGCTGATTAAATTCAGCCAAATCTATGGCAATGGTGCCGCAATGGGGTTCACCCCGCGCGAAGTTGACCAAATGTCACTGTGGGAATTCATGGCCTGTCTGAAAGGCTGGACGATTTCCAAAGGTGGTAAATGGCAAGATGCCAAACGTGAATTGCAGGACCACGAACTGCGCGAAATGGGAATTGTAGGGTTTTAGAAAATGGCTGCAGGTGACAAAGAAGGCCTTGAAGTTTCAATTGAAATTTCACATCAGCGAATGCTGCAACGTGTGGCACAGATTGAGGCGCGCCTTGTGAAACTTGCAGATCGTGCTGACAATGCGTTCAAGAAAACGAACGCAAGCGCCGTCAAATCCTTCAATACTACCGCCAAGGCGTCAAAGAATGCCGCGCATGGTTTGCGCGGCATGTCCCAACAGCTGTCACAGGTTGTCCAGCAGGCACAGGCCGGGACCAACGTTTTTAATGCTCTGGCAATGCAGTTGCCTGACATGGTGGTTGGGCTCGGACCCGTGGCAATCCTTTTGGGTGCTGTTGCTGGTGGTCTTGCTACAATCGCGACGAACGCCATTCTTGCAAAAGACGAAACCAGTCAGTTTGAAGAAGCGATTGAGCAGCTTGAAGGGATCTTGAAAGGCCTTGAAAGCGCCCTGAAAAATTCAAATCTGACGGTTGATGAACTGATTGGCAAATACGGTGAAGCGGCGATTGAGGTGCGAAAGCTTATCAGGGCACAGGCAGAATTGCGCGTGTCAATGGCTGAAACAGCACTTTCTGAAAGCCTGCCCGGGCTCAATGAAACTTCCCGTGTATTTCGTGAACTTGGGGCGCGAATTCAGGGTGTTGCCGCAAAGGCTGGTGAGTGGGACCAAGAGCGCATTGACTGGCGTCTTAAAATCATTCGTGATGAGGCGCAGCGACTTGGTGATGAACTTGGCCTGAGTACGGAACAGGTCGAAGGTTTGGCCGTCAGCTTTGCAGAGTTGGGAAGTGCCCGGGGTGCTGACGAACAACGTGAAGCGTTGGTTGGTGTTGTTGAGGCTGCCGACCGTTTGCGCATCCCACTTAGCAAACTTCCCCCTGAGATCCAAAAGGGTCTTGACGATATGATTGCGCTTGCCGCAGCGACCGCGCAGGCTGACAAGACGATGAGGGATCTTGCCGCGTCAGCAAGTGCTGCAGCGGATCAGACCGCACGCATGGGTACTGATAGTGGTCTGCCGTTGTATGAATGGGGGCTATCTGGTGATGCCCTTTTGCCACCTGCAAAGAAGCCCACAACATCCACACGGCGCACCGGTGGTGGCAGGAAGAAAACCACCCCGGGTGAATTCGCAGAGAGTGCCAAGCAATCCGTCACCGACATGCAGCGCGAAATTGAACTGATTGGCCAAACCCAAGCAAAAATTGCAGAACTGACAACCAAGTGGCGGCTTTTGGATGAGGCCAAACGCAAAGGTGTGGACCTTAACGCCAAGATCGCAAGCACCGGTAAGACAGTTTCCGAAACCATTGATGAACAGGCCGCCAAGGTTGGCGAACTGACCAAGGAATTTGAACTTGCTAGTGAGCGGCAAGAGTTCTTTACCGATATGCAGGACGCACTGAACAAAGGGATTGTTGACAGTATTGTTTATGCCAAAGACTTTGGTGACGTGCTGGAAGACCTGACCAAGAAACTTGCCGCTGCCGCACTTGAAGCCGCTTTGTTTGGCAGTGGCCCACTTGGCGGCATGTTCGGTGGCGGCCTGTTCCCGACGGCTGCGGGCGGTAATAGTGCGCGCCGTGGGCAGGCAATGCTGATCAATGAAAACACCCCCCACAGTGAGGTTTTCGTCCCGTCTGGCAACGGTGGCGTCCTGAACGTGGGACAGGCGCAAACGGCCCTTAAACAGGCCGCCATGTCGTCAGGTGGTGGCGCGGCGTCGGTTGAATTGATCGTTCGACAGGAACCCGGCACCGTGGTAGAGATTGCACAACAGCAGGCCGCCACGGTTGTTCAGCAATATGACGCAGGGCTACCGTCGCGCGTTTCTCAAATTTCAAGTGATCCAAGGGCGATTTAATGGCACTTTTCACCTTCCCGCTGGCGTTCGATGAATTCTTGAAGCTGGCCCGTGTCAACAGTTCTACATACGACATACCGCCGGGCGCAGAGATCCTGCAGGACGCGAACGGGGAGGTTGTTACGGCTGAATACGGGTCGCGCCTGTGGGAAGGGTCGTTTTCCACCTACGCACTCAATCGGTTGTGTGCGGCACCCCTGCGGTCACGTCTGGAACTGTTGCGCGGTCCCAACGCGTCCTTTCTCTGGCGTGACCCGTTTTACAAAGGACCGGCGTCTGACCCGGGCGGCGTTATCCTTGGCGGTCACAACGTCACCATCACCGGTGTTGATCCGACAAAGCTTGCAATTGGCATCGCGGGGCTACCCGCGTCATACAAGCTGACCGCCGGTGACCTGATTTCTTGGGGGTATGGTACACCAACACGCTACGCCCTTCACAGGATCGCACAGGACGCCACAGCGACCGCAGCGGGGGTGATTGCCCAATTGGTCCTTTCATCACCTGTGCGCAACGGTACGACGGGCGGTGAGGTGGTTCAACTTGTCCAGCCCACATGTAAGGCAAGGCTTTTGCCAATGTCCGTCACAGCTGGTGAGGTCGGCAGGCGCTGGAATTCCCCGATTTCGTTTCAATGGCGTCAAACGCTGAGGTAACAACAGAATGGCATTTTCAACACAAGTGACCAACCGCCTAAAGACAATGGGTGGTTTTAAAATCAATTGGCTGATCTGGATCGCAGCCAAGAACCGCAACACTGGCGCAACCGAAGCCATCGGCCTATGGGACGGTGACGACACGGAAAATTTCACCATTGGCGGCAATGTGCGAACGTACAACGGCGCGCTTGGTCTTTTCGGGCTGTCTGACCTGACGTTCGGCACCGGGACCGTCATCCGGTCGCAAACCCTGCAGATCGGCCCCATTACACCAGCCGTGCGCGCGGCAATTCACACATACGAACCGCGTTTCGCTCCTGTGGAAATTCACGCGATGGTCAGCTTTTCTGACGGGTATTCTGAACTTGACAGGCGTTTCAAGGGGTTCATCGACAAGCTGCCAAGCGCTCTGCCGGGCATCAATGATGCACCCACTGCGACACTGACTTTGGTGAGCGCCGCGCGGCTTGGGACACGGGTTCCCCATTTGCGCAAATCCGATGAGGCACAGCGCAAACGGAATGATGACAGGTTTCGCCAATACAGTGACATTTCAGGTGTCGTGCCTGTCTGGTGGGGCGAAAATCGAACGGTTGTAAAAGGGACTGAGGCCAGCACGCGGGTAGCGCGCACGGGCCCGAGTGCATGGGGGAACTGATGAAACGATATCCTGATTGGGCTGCGCGCCTGAAAGAATACATTGCAAAGGTTCACGCGCTGCGGTTTCGCCCGGGTACTTTCGATTGTGCCCTATTCGCTGCAGGTGCCGTGAAGGCCATGACCGGTGAGGATCTTGCCGCGAAATATGGCAGCTACCGAACCCTTGAAGAAGGCCGCGCAATGCTCAAAAGCCTTGGCTTTGCGTCGCATGTGGATCTTGCCGCAGAGATCCTGCCCGAAATCCACCCCATGCGCGCGGCACCGGGTGACGTGGCGGTGATTGACGATGGGGGCAACTTGTCGCTAGGTATCGTGCAGGGGCCCTACGTTTACGCGCTGACGCTTGATGGCGTCGGTATCACCCCACTCACTGACGCAAAAAGAGCATTTCGGGTATGACGCGCAACATTTTCGACACTATCACCAAGCCTGACTTTACCACGCGGCGGGGCATCCAGAAAGTTGGCGCTGATCCGATTTCAGCCGCCCTGATGGCCATCACCGGCACCGCGACCCTTTCGGCGGCGGTCGGTAAAATCGTCCTTGGTCTGGCCCTGACGGCCCTGTCACGTCGCAAACAGGTTGGCACCACATCTGCAGGCATCAAAACTGAGGCATCCACAACCGGCGGTGTCACCCCGCAAAGCTTCATTTTGGGACGCTATGCCACGGCGGGCAACCACATTGCACCGGCAATGTCAACCAAACAGCACGGCAACACGCCGAATGCGTTCCTTACCTATGTGATGGACATTAGCGATTTGCCCATTCACAACCTGTCACGGGTGGTGGTTGATGGTGAGTTTGTGCCGCTTGACCCCACGCCAGATGCAGACGGTTTTCTGAAAGGTTCAGGGCGTCTTGATGACGTGTTTTGGGTCAAGTTTTACAACGGGTCTCAAACTCTTGCGGACCCTTGGCTTGTCAGTGAATTCGGCTCATATCCTCACCGCCCGTGGACAGACGAAATGAAAGGCCTTGGGGTTGCGTATGCAATCCTGAAATTCCGCTATGACCGGGCGAAATACAACGGTATTCCCAGCGTCAAATTTGAGGCAGAGGGCATCCCTCTTTATGACCCGCGAAATGACAGCAGTGTTGGCGGATCTGGTGCACAGCGTTGGGATGACCCGTCAACTTGGCAATATACCGACAATCCGGCGGTTATGATTTACAACATTCTGCGCGGCATCCCGTTGCCAGATGGTAGCGTTTACGGGATCGGTGCGACCGCCGATGAGGTGCCGCTATCACATGCAGTTGCCGCAATGAACATTTGCGAAATGTCGCGCGCCGGGGAAACGGTCCCGCAATATCGCGCAGGGTATGAGGTCAAAATAGGCTCATCCAATGATGGGGGTGAAGACCCCTTGACCGTGATTGATGAACTGTTGAAATCCTGCGACGGTGACGTTGCCGAGGTCGGCGGCAGGTGGTTCCTGCGCGCAGGCGGCCCGGGCCTTCCTGTGATGACAATCACTGACGGTGACATTGTGGTCAACCGCCCTCAGGATCTTGACCCGTTCCCCGGCCTTTCTGAGACTGTCAACGTGTTGCACGCCACTGCGCCATCACCCGATGAACTTTGGGAGGAAAAGGACGCCCCGTCGCGGATCAATACTGCGGCCATTGCAGAGGACGGACAACGCCTTTCGTCACAGATCATGCTGCCTGCGGTTCCGTACCGCAAACAGGTTCAGCAACTTATGAAATCATGGCTTGCTGACGCCCGGCGCTTTTCCCGTCACAATATTACGTTGATGCCCCATGCGCTCAACCTGACGCCTCTTGACGTGATCGAATGGACGTCAGAGCGCAATCAGTACCTTCAAAAGCTTTTTGAGGTTGATCAGGTCGCGATTTCTTCCACATCGCTTGCGGTCACCTGTGCCATCAGGGAGGTTGACCCAGACGCCGGGCGTTGGGAGGCCGGTGACGAACTGCCCGAGGATCTTACACCGCCCGTGGTTGTCGAGCCCGCGCCCGAGGTGCTGCCCGGCTTCACTGTGAGCGCAATCCAGATCCTTGACAAGAACGGCGTTTCGCGCCGCCCGGCCATCAAAATTGAATGGGTCACTGATCTGGATGACGTAACGTCAATTGTTTTCAAGGTTCGCGACAAAACGACGGGTCAAGTTGTCACCACTGGCACAACCGCAGATGTTGAAGACGGTGTTGAAATCGTCACAGCTGGCATTCTACCCCTGACCGAATATGAAGTTCAGGCCAAGATGAAAGCCGCGCGTGAAACCCTGTGGTCACAATGGGTCACCGTCACAACCCCTGCCGCTGAACTGATCACCGCAGACGATCTGCCGACCGATGTTTTGGACGATATCAAGGATGCACAGGACGCCGCAGCCGCAGCATCAACAGAGGCCGCGCAGGCACTTGCAGAGGCCGCCCTTGCTGAGGCAATCGCGCAAGGTGTTGCTGACGACGTTGACGGCTTCCAAGCGGATTTTTAAGGCAGTCACGGTCAACACAGAAGGCGGCGGCATCGCTGGTTTCAAAGCGGTATCTTGGACCAACCCAGATGGGACCGGAAACGCTGTCCTGCAGCTTCTGGGGAAAGTGATTGTTGAGCAGACCCTTGCGACAAACCGTCTTGTTGTGGGCATCGGCAAGAACATTCTGGAAAACCCTGATTTTGTAAACGGTGGTATTGGTTTTGGTGCTGAAATGGTGGACCCCATCGGCATGGGCGGCAAGGTCAGCATTCGGGCCGATGGGGACTATTCGACCACCTTCTACCCGACATTGCGCATTCAATCGTTTGTCGGTGTTGCCGGGTCTGGTTATGTTGCGGTCAAGTTCGCCCCCCCGAAAAACGCCAGTGCCAATCTGTTTTTTGGGTATCCTGTCAAGGGAAACGGGTTCTATGAGTTTTCCTGTGCGGTCTTCCTTCGACGCGTTCGGGCGCAAGTTCAACTGAAGTTCTACGACAAGAACGGCCAAGGGGTAGGAACAACCAACCTTTACACCCGGTCAACCACAGGTGTTGACAATTTTGAGAGCAACCGACCCCAGTCATGGCCGCGTGTCGGGGGTATTGCCCAAGCCCCATCGAATGCCGCCTATTGTGTGCCGTATGTCATGATTAACCAAAACACTGCAGCTGGGTCAAACAATGACATGTATGTGTTTCAGCCGATGTTGGCCGAGACGCAGAGTGCGGACAACGCACTATCCCCCTACTCCCCCGGCGGTACGACGCTGGTGGACGGGAACCGGATTGTCACGGGCTCGGTGGTTGCCGACGCGATTGCAGCCGGTGCAATCACTGCCGATAAGATCGCGGCAAACGCCATCACTACTGACAAACTGCGCGTTGTTTCGTTCTTGGATATGAGCGCGCAGGGCACCGGTTTCCGAATGGGTAAACAGGACATTACCGATTATGAAAATGACGGTGCCTACCTTGGTCGTACCGACATTGACGGCAACACCGGGTTTGGCTTTTTCGTGGGTCGAAAAGACGGGTCAAGTGAAGAATACGTCCGCATTAGTAGCGATGACGGGTTACACATCAAGAACGCCAACTTCCTGCTAGGAACCGGTGTGGGCAACCTCACCAATATCACCAATTCACAAACGTTCAACTTTCCGCCCGGCACAGAAACGTTTTCGTTTTCCGCCGTTGGTGGTGGTGGCGGTGGTGCTGGTGGTGGTGCTGGTGGTGGTGGCCTTGGTGGTGCTGGCGGCGATGGTGGTCAGACGCGCATTGTGCTTAAAAATGGTAGCACCACTGTCAAAACTTGGACGATCCCGGGCGGTGACGGTGGTTCGCCGGGCGGTTCCCGCTTCCCGTCACCGTCTGAAATGGACCCTAACGGGACCGGCGGCGCAGGTGGTCTAGGAGCGCCGCGCACGGGTGATGACGACGCAGGCAAGGACGGTGGCGCGGGTGTCAAGTCGTATCCACTCAGCGTCAATTCCTATGACATTTCAGGGCTTGCCAATCCAAGCCTTCAAATCACGGTTGGTAAGGGTGGCACCAAGGGGAACGGTGGCCTTTCGGCTGGTGATGGTGAACCCGGCAATGACGGTATTGTGAGACTGACCACCAAAGGCACAGGCGAAACCATTGCGGGCCCGGTTGGACGTGACAAGGCCGCAAGCGGCACAATGTCGCTCACCAGTGGCGGGAACACTCATTTCCCGGCGTTCGGCGCATTTGGTATCTGGGTGCTGTGGAACGTGCCGGAGAATACGCAGTTTGAGATTGACCTAAACGGGACCATGCAGACAATCCAAGGCGGATCGGGCACCATCATCGCAGGCCGCAAGCGCCCGTGGGTCCGCAACTCACCGGCAACCAAAACCATCAATTATTTATTCTTCCCGACAGGTACAAAATGACCAAATTCGCACACATTGACCCGGTTTCGCGCCGGGTCGAAAGCACCGCAGAAACACAGATGGATCTGCGAGGGGTTGAAAATTGGCACGAAATCCCGCCCGGTGTGGACATTTCAGACCCGGCACAATGGGTGGTGTCAGAGGAAGGCGAATTCATCCATTCGCCCGAGGTTCCGACCCGTGAAGCCGTCAACAGTGAGCGTGACCGGCGCATTCGCCTTGGCTTCACATTTCAGGGCCACACCTATGACTTTGACAAGGACAGTGAAGCCAACATAACGGGCGCTGGGGCATCGGCATTCATGAGCGTACAGGGGGGCGCGGCCAAAGGGGATCTTAGGTGGTCTGACCCTGATCATGATTTCATGTGGATCACGGCAGGGAATGAGTTTGTGCCGATGGATGCCCACACCTGCGCCCTGTTCAGCCAAGCTGCGCGGGTGCACAAGCAACGTCACATCTTTGCAGCTGCACAGCTGAAAGCGATGGCTGACACCCCTGTCAACTTCACCGATGACCAATTTTGGCCCTTGCGCTGATCATCTTTGACCCTATGCTTGGCACTATTGGCATTTTTGGGGGCCGGGATGTTTGACAAACCCGTTGAATATTGGGTTGCGATACTTACAGGCGCTGCGATTGTGGTTGAGCGTCACAAGGGTAAGCCTTGGTATTCGCGCATTATGCTTGCGGGAATTTCCGCTGGCATAGGATCGACCGTTGCCCCTGATCTTGCACAATGGACCGGGCGCAGTGAAACAATCGCGCTTATGCTGTCAACGGCGTTTGGCTATCTTGTTCTTGATATCGCCTTGTCGATCTTGGCAGACCGCGATTTTGTGAAGGATGTTGTTCGCGCCCGCTATGGGGGTGGTAAACAATGAGTAACACGCGCGATTGCCTTGACCGTCAACGCCCGGTTTTCATCATCATCGTCACACTTTGCACCGTGTGGGCATTAGAGCCCGGGCTGCAGGGTGTGGCACACTACTGCAAAGGGATCCTGACACTATGGCCAAACTGAAACGCATCGTCATGCACTGGACCGGCGGCAACGCGTCGGCAAGCGTTACAGACCTGAACCACTACCATGCGCTTACAGAACAATCTGGACGCACGGTTTATGGCAAGTACAAGCCCGAGGATAACATTAAAATCAAGCGCGGGCACTACGCGGCCCACACCCGGGCCCTGAACACTGGAAGCATCGGCCTTGCAATGTGCGGTATGTACGGCGCTAAAGAAGTCCCGTTCAGCCCGGGCAACCATCCTATCACCTGTGAGCAGGTGAAAGCGTTTGCCGGTCTGGTGGCAGAATTCGCGCACACCTACGGCATCCCAATCACCCGAAAAACCGTCCTGTTCCATGCTGAGGTTGAGCGCACCCTTGGCGTATGGCAACGCCAGAAATGGGACGTCACATGGCTGCCTGACATGGAAAAGCCGGGTGGCGCTTTGGAGGTTGGCGACCGTATGCGGTACATGATCGCAAGTCAGATGCCAGCAACCCGCAAGTCATTTTGGGGGCGGTTGGTTTCATGATCGGTCGCGCCATCATGTGCGCGGTCGCGGTCGGGTTCTTGGGGATGGGTGCAACCATCCTCATAACTCGGGCAGAGCGTGACAGCGCGCTACGTGATCTAAATGACGCCAAGGCGGAACTTGCAAGCTGTCAAATCAACCGGGCAGCCGTAGACATGAAAGGACGCATTCAAGATGAAATCGAAAGCCTTGATGAAGACGATCTGTTGCGCCGTGGTGCTGAGTGGTTGCTTGCAGAATGAGGAACCAGCGTCACGCCCTGAGCCCGCATTTTGTGCCCTTGTAGAGCCCCGGCGGTTTTCTCATCACGTCTTCAAGTGGCGCATGAAAAATGACGTCCAGAACCTCAACCGGGATATTACGCAAAATGAACTGTGGAAAAGGTATTGCAAGGGTGAAAACGGTGTGACATAAATGCAACTGTCAGGCTGGTTTGTGCCACCCTTTCTTGCGGTCAACCCCGGCGCTTTTGGTCCTTTAGCGTCGGGGTTTTCTCTTTGTCAGAGCCCGACACCACGGACCAATTCAGACGCCTTGTCGATATATGCACCATAATTGAGGATCGCCGGGTTAAAGTCGGCACCACGGTTGGCAATCGCTGTGGGAATTCCCTTTTCAATCGCCTGCGGTCGCAGGTGGTTTGGGTCTTTCGGCAGGGGCGGCATGATCTTCCACAGCTGCGCGCCCTGAGAGGCCAGATAAAACCGCCCTGTGCGCTGAATGACCTGACCGTGACCATTGTGACGCTTTGCCATGATTGGCCGGTATACGGTGCCGGATTTCAGGTCATGGCGGCTTTGACGCCCGGTGTCGTATTCTTCCAGATCGCCGCCCCAAACGATTTGGTCACGTCGCTGGCCCTTGTAGCGATAAAGGAATTCAAACGGGTCTTGTGACTTGCTTATTGTATCCTGAACCGGCGTGCCATGAACGATTGCGTCAGTAGCGGCCCGGGCAAGGATGGTGGCGCTCGGGTTCTGGTGCAGCTGATAATTGAACTCATATGCGCCTTTGCGCTTCACGTTCAGATCGCCAGATTTGCCAAGACTGGTGGCAACATAGTTGTTCACATCCCGAATTGACATTTGCTCATATTTCACGCTTTCAAGTTCAAGCCGTGTGGCAGCTTCCCATTTCTTGGCGACGTCAAACATTGCATCGCGTCTGGTGTGATGCACAAGAACCGTGATGCCGTCGGTGTTGGCTTGGATCATGTGGACGCCCCCGAGGTCCAGCATCCATTCAGCCAACATGCACAGCAAAAGCTGACCGTTGATGGTGATGGACATAGTGAACGCCGGGTCATAGAACGGGCTGAACTTACTGTTGCTGTCACCATACACGCCGTTGAGTGCAAGCTTAATCGTGGCACCCGCAAGGGTCTTTTTACCGACTTCAAGGCGGTAGTCATACAGGCGCTTGTAAACGGTGTTGAACGTATCCCCGAGGTGTGCAGGGCGGAACCCGTTGGCAATCGCAAGGTTGGGGTAGTAGGACGCAACGTCCCAATCCCAAATTTCCCATTCGCCATCGCTGCGGAACGTTCGGCTTTCAACGCTGCCGTGAATGCCCCCGGTTCCGAAATCAAACCTGAACCCGTTCACAAGCGCACTGACGCCCTTCAAAACATCTTTGGTGTGGGTGATGGTTCGACCTGCGATTTCGTCGCGTGCGGCCCGAAATTCCGGCCTGTTAAACTGTGCATATGGAACAATCAGTTCACCCAAATTGATGGATTGGCGCGGCGTCTGACGCGGATTTTTCTTGGTGCCAGTACAGCCCGGGGAGGCTTTTTCCAATTCAAGGCGAAAGTATTCCTTGCCAATCTTGGTGTCATTGAAATTGGTCATGTCAATACCGTATTCAATGGACAGCTTTTCCCTGAATTCAAGCGCCTCTGCCGTGTGTTCTGCAAGCTGGCACGTAGCTTCTACGTCGTGCGCGTTGTACTGGATGAGGTTGTCAAACCCCTCATCAGGGACGGGCTCACCGGCATTGAAAGGCAAGTCCTCAACATTGGTCATTTTCAATGCGATTTCGACGGCTTTAAGGCTTGTGCTTTTGGCTTGGTTGTCAAAGTGGTGGATCTTGAAAAGGTCGATCTGAGGCAGCACGCGGTCTGACGCCCAAACACTGTGGGCAAATCGGTCTGTGTTGGCATTCACCGCAAGGTGAGCGCATTCCCGGGCAGCATCTGGCGACAGGCCGCGCCGGGCCAGTTCATCGGAAACTGTCCTTTGTTTCTCATCCTTCTTTGGCTTCATGCTTGCAACTTTCCACACGTCACGGGCTGTGACATATGCGTCAGGGTATGGCGCAAGGTTCCAATATAGGAGGAATTGTCCCATTTCATACACGGGCGGCACGATGATGGCCGTCGCCTTTTCAAACGCGTCTTTCGCCGTGAAGGCCCCGGCGCGCAACAGCTTGTGAATGGCGGGGTAGTCGAACCCCTCAGAATTGAACCCCACAAGCTTTGCACCGATTGATTTCAAGTAATAGATGAAGGACACGAATTCGGATGATTGATTACGCCTAGTCGATACTTCAAAGACCCAGCGTGTGCGCGTCACAATGTGAGTGACAACGCAGGTGAAAATGTTTGGGTATGTTTCAATGTCCCACGCGTAGTGGTCCCAGAATGGGTATGTCATTTGATCGTCACCGGGTATGGTTTCAGAAGCCATTCAAGCGGCGCGTCACAGGCGTCACTGAACGCTGAAAGCGAACTATGAAAGGGAACGTTCCTGCCGTTCAACCATCCATCAATGGTGTACCGGGCAAGCGTCTTGTCTGACCCCAAGTCTGCAGGGGTGATGCCGCGCGCGGCCATAGCAATGCGCAAGCGCTGCGCAAAGTAATACCGGTTGTTGCGGATCTGGTCGCGCCACTTTGCTGGCAATGCGTCATCGCCTGAAAGCGCGTAGGGCTCTGGATCGCACAGGAATTCAAGCGAAACTGCAGTCACCGTGGAAATCCGTTTGACTACGCTGAAACGCGCCTTGCGATGGCGGGCAGGGTTGGGACTTGTCCACAGTTGAACGGACGTTTGCGAATAGCTGGTCAGTTTTGCCAAGTCGATACGGCTCATATTTCGTGCGGCAAGGACAACCCTCAGCCGCTGGCAGGATACGATTGCCGATTGTTCCCGGTGTTTCACTGCCGCAAGGCGTGTGTTTAGCTCGCTCATTTTCTGCCCCGTCGTTAGGTGGTTGCGGGGGTCGAAACCCCCGCTGTCATGTTAGGTGCGATAGCCGCTATAGGGTTGCTGGTCAGAAGGGGATGAAGTCCCCATATTTCCGCCATTCCCATTCTGCGAGGGCGCGCCGAAGTTTCCCCCCGCGTTCGGATCAACGCCCGGCATCTGACCCATCTGACCGCCCATCTGGTTCTGATCGGGTTGGCCCTGCATCTGACCCATCTGACCCATCTGGTTCTGACCCATCTGACCCATCTGGTTCTGACCCATC
>FUIF01002879.1_pt1 | contig 15709 bp, 15 predicted proteins | sample 1003461 | NCBI WGS metagenome assembly FUIF01 (sample SAMEA80401918, study PRJEB19352) | marine metagenome | reverse complement strand
ATAAATTTGCAAATTTATACTTTACAAAATTAATTTCATGTATTAATCTTCGTTTTGTCAGTAAGACACAGATGTTAATTATTAACTAACACGGAGATGAAAATAATGCCCAATGGTATTTTAGAACGAATCGAAGAGAAGCAGGATAAAATCCTGGCTCTACTTAGTGGTCAAGTTGTTGCTGGTGGAGCGAGTGAAGTTGAGAACACAAAAACACCTGTCTCACCGATTCAGCAACCAACATCAATACAAGAAAAAGTTGAAGCTGATCCTTATGCAGGTGTTGATGTAGATGGTGTAACCTGGGATGCACGTATCCACAGTAAAGCCAAAGAACCGAAAGCAACAACCGGTGCAAATAAAGGTCGTTGGAAACGTCGTAAAGGTATTAACGATATGCTTTACGCGAAAGTGATGGAAGAGTTGAAGGCTAAAGCTGCCGAAGCACTTGCTAACCCTACCGGTCCGTTCTTTTGGGTAGATATAGCAACAGGTGTATCTAATACTTGTGAAACTCGTGCTGAAATGGATGAGCTGTTGACAGTTCCGACCACCAAGGAACTTACTGAAGCAGAATTTGATGCACTGCTTGAACAACCGGAAACGGCTGAAGTACCAACAACACCATCAGCTCCTAAAGCACCTAGTGTACCTAAAGCACCAACAGCTCCTAAAGCACCCGGTGCACCTGTTGAGTCTTCAGCAAAGGTATCTGTATTAAATCTCATTAAAGAGCTTACCGATACTCACAAGGTCGAGCCGAATGACATTACTCAATTGATGTCAGAAACAACCGGTTTTGACACTATTGGCAAGGTCCCTGAAGATAAACTTGCACTTCTTCTCGACCAGTTAAACGGTTGGATCACCGACATTACTTACTGTAATGAAACGGTTGAAGCGATGAAGGCCATTGCAGAACCACTAGGTTACTCAGGTGATCTAGAAGATGGTATTGCATCAATTCTTGAACCACATGATGCTGATTGTATCGGCCTTATCCATTACTCAAATATGGATGCGGTTAAGGAACAGTTCAACGCCTACCTTAAAACTTGGCAGGAGTTGTAATTATGACTGAGCAGTTTGTACGTAATAAGGTAACTGAGGCATTACACAGTGTGTATAGTTTCAGTGGGGCTAGCATATGGTTTGAGGACGCATGTCCAGCGAGTATTAGAATGACTCGCGGTATGTCTGGTACAACCAACCCTGCTGCTGAACTAGGTACTGCTGTTCACGAGTTGGGAGAGTTCTGTATTCGTTACGGGATTCAACCCAAAGATTGTATAGGTATGGTTTTTGGTAAATACAGCGATTCAGGTAAAGATATCGTTGTTGATGAGCCAATGGTTGAAGCTGTTAACCTGTATGTTGGTTGGGCTAATGATTTAATGGTTAGAACCGGTGTTACTGCTGAGTTAGAAAAGCGTGTAACGATGACTTCATTAGGTCGAAACGATGTGTTTGGTACATCTGATTTCACCCTTATTGATACTGTCAATCGCACATTATACATTGGCGATTACAAACACGGTTACGGGTTAGTTGATGTTCTGAACAATAAACAGTTAATTGGTTACGCCATTGCAACACTAGATACACTCGACGCATGGCAACAAGTAGACAAGGTTGTTACTACAATTATTCAACCTCGTGTACAGCACATTGATGGGTGTATCAGATCTTGTACTTATACAACTGCCGAACTCGTTGAGTGGCAGAAACGATTCGCTAATTCAATACGGTTAGCGGAAGATCCAAATACAAAACCAGTGCCGGGAGAACACTGCTTATGGTGTCGGAAATCAAGATGTAGAGCACGACTTCTTTATGTTCTGGATATTGCTTACCAGGACGCACCAGACGATGAGTTAACCAGTACCGAGATAGGTATTGTTTATTCACAATTAGGTGTAATAAAACGTTTTATCGATCGCATCGAAGAAGAAACGATTGATATTGCACGAACAACAGGTCAAGTACCGGAAGGTTATAAACCTGTTAAAACAATTCAACGAGCGAAAGTTGAAGATGAGAAAGGATTGGTTGAAGCTGTTGAAGCTGAAAATATTGATTCAAGTGTCATCTACGAAAAGAAATTGAAGTCGAAAACAGCAGCTAAAAAAGTGTTACCGGCTAAGATTTTAAATAAATATTTCGTAGTTCCACCATCAAAAATAACTATCGCTAAATTAAACGACAATCGACCTGCTGTAAGAGTTGGAAGTGCTGAAGGTGTATTTGAGCCATTGGTAACTGAGAAATCTGCAGAAGGTGTATTTACCCCACTAGAAGGAAAATAAAAATGGCTTCACGTACTATTATTACAGGAATCGCACGAGCATCATTTGTTAACTTGACTAAACCATATGTAGGTAGTCCAGGTCAACAAGCTAAATATTCAGTACAGTTGATGTACCCTAAATCAGGACAGGTTATTATCGGTGGTCAACATATGTGTAACACTGATTGGAATGATATTTTTGCTGCACTTGATGAAGTGTGCATGGAGAAATTTCAACAACCGTTTGAAGTGTTCAACAATCCTGCAATGGGTGTCACTTATCCACCTCGTTTAGATGATGGTGATCAGAAATTGGCTAAGGATGCGAACAAAAATCCTATTCCAGGTCAAGTAGATCCTAACACTGCAGGTATGTGGTTGATCTCAGCCAAGAATATTGAGCAAGTTGGTGTTGCTGGTCCCGACGGAAAAGATATTGATCCTGCTGCTGTTTACTCAGGTTGTTGGGTTAAGGTTCAGCTTGAAGTGCAAGCATACGAAAACAATCAACAGCAACGTGTTATCGCACTTCGCTTACTTAATGTAATGAAGTGTTATGACGATGCACGTTAGATGGTCGAGCACCTACACAAGCAGCATCACAAGCGTTTGCCGGTCAAGCGGTTGCTAACACTAATATTGCTGCCGGTGCAGACCAAGTAATGAGCGCACCTGCACCACAAGCACCTGCACCACAAGCACCTGCACCACAAGCACCTGTTGCCGTCGGTACAGACCCGGTGATTATGAACGAGGGTGAAGCAACATATGCTTCTTACAAAGCAGCTAAATGGACAGATGAACAAATCATCGCCGCCGGTAAAGGTGTAGCTAATTATACCGTTGCTTAATGTGTAACTAACGCAATACAGCCAGTTAGATACTGGCTGTTGTCGAGGAATAACCATGGCAACACCAGAATCAAGAGCATCCCAAGAAGTTAAGCTAAGAGCATCTGAGTGGGGTTGTAAATTGTTCAGAAACAACAGTGGGATGCTCTTTAACCAAGATGGTGTACCTGTTCGTTACGGGTTGGGCAATATATCCAAGAAGTTCAATGCTAAGATAAAATCATCAGACGAAATCGGTTGGACCCCGGTAACGATTACACCTGAAATGGTAGGTAAAACAATCGCTGTATTCACTGCTTTTGAAAATAAAACACCTGGATTCAATATTCGAGAGTCTTACCGTGAAGGCAGTCGAGAAGCAGCACAACTTAAATTCATCAACATCGTAAAACAAGCCAATGGTATTGCCGGGTTCACAAGATCCGCACACGATGTTGACCAGGTATTAGAGGAGTTTGTCAGATGGTTGACATTGAAAGATTAAAAAAAACTAGCGGAGGAATATGACGAAAACAACCGTATTCCTTTGTTGCAATATCAGAAAAACCATAACCGTTTGCGCTTGTTAGTTGATCAACATGGTGTTGAAGCAACAGCAGCAGCAACAGGTTTATCTTTAACTACGGTACATCAGCATTATCGAAACAAAACAACAGTGGCTATGATCTCTGAACACAGATTAGATCGTGCCGAATATGCATTTTCAAAAGTATGAACCACCTCACAGATTTTATTTTAGTCATGAACTACTATTAGCACATGACTAACACAGGAGAAACAAATCATGAAAAAGAAAGAACTACTTACCGCATTAATGAACTACAGCGATGCCAGAATTCAAGGTCGTTATCTACCTCCATTAGCATTTACCGCAGGTTGGAAGTGGATAAACGATAATACTGTGGTAAACGGACAAACAGGTGAAGCAATTTCTGAAACCGAAATCAGACTTGCGAGATCGCTTGATAAGGCTACACAACCAGTTAATGAGCTCACTGACGAACCTGAAACAACACAAGCAACGGATATCCTTCAAAAAGCGATTGATTGTATTGGCGATCGTGCTTCTGAACGTGATACAGATGCCGAACGTTCCATGAAAGCCGCCGTAGAATCGTTTAATGCAATGTACGGTACTGAGCTTACTGAAGAACAAGGATGGATGTTCATGGTGTTCTTAAAAGCCAGTCGTGCTAAAGGTGGTGATTACCGTGAAGATGATTACACGGACGGTGCAAGCTATTTCGGTCTAGCCGGTGAAGCTGCAGCTAAAGAGCGAGGTTAATAACAGACAGTGGCTAAATATAAACTCCTATATGTCGATCCACCATGGCAGTTCACCAACAAGAAAACCGGTGGATCGATGAAATCAGGTGCGGAAACACAGTACCCGACCATGACATTAGAGCAGCTTAAAGCACTTGATGTACCAAGCATCTGTGATGACGATTGTTTACTTGTTATGTGGTGGGTTGGTTCTCAACCTCAAGAAGCAATCGATCTGTGTAAAGCCTGGGGATTCACCATTAAGAACATGAACGGTTTTGTATGGAATAAACTCACAAAGAACGGTAATCCTTTCTTCGGTATGGGTTTCTATACTCGTGCAGGAAGTGAATCAGCTATTATAGCCACGAAAGGTAGTCCTAAGATCATCAATCATAGTGTTCGTGCTGTTGGTAACTACCCTGTAGGCCGTCATAGTGCTAAACCAGATGAATTTCGTGATGCTTGTGAATCGCTTATGGGTGATGTACCACGGTTAGAAATGTTCGCACGTAAGAGATCGCCGGGATGGTCCGTTTTTGGTAACGAGGTTGCCCGTAGTATTAAGATACTTGTTAAGGGGGTAACAACATGTTGATCCCTCACAACTGCATTTACTGGTACGACATCGAAACGTACATCAATCTGTTCTCCATTTGTATTGAACGTGAAGCAGACGGGGCCCAATGGCAATTCGAGATCAGTGAATGGTATCATCAAGGACAAGAGCTGTATCAGCTTCTAACACAAATAGCCGCCTCTGGTGGACGTATGGGAGGGTTTAATAACTATGGATTCGATTACCCGGTTATTCACCTTCTAATGCAACAGCAGGGTATGATCGACTCACGGACGTTGAAGTATAAAGCTAACCATATTATACAGGCCGGTAACTCAGGTGATCGGTTCAGTAATATTATATGGGACCGTGACCAGTTCGTTCCACAACTCGACTTGATGAAAATTCATCACTTTGATAACAAAGCCAAGATGACGTCATTGAAGCTGCTCGAATTCAATATGCGTATGGATGATATTATCGAACTTCCATATCCTCACGATCATGTTCTTACTTATGAAGAATCACGCAATGTGCTCAAATACAATTGGCATGATGTTAAGGCAACGCGTAAGTTCGGTAAGCTATCTGCACCCATGATTGAGTTCCGGGATAAGCTAACTGAGAAATGGAACCACAACTTCACCAACCATAATAACGGTAAGGTAGGGGCCGATATTTTCTTAATGGAATTGCGTAAATGTGGTATTAAAGCCAATAAAAATACTCAAACACCAAGAGATACTGTTCGTCCTGCTGAAATATTATTACCTTACATTAATTTTGAACGTGATGAGTTCAAAATAATGCACGAAGCATTTAAAAATGCTGTTGTTCCAACATATCCAGAAGGTATAAAAGATTACTTCAATGAAAATAAAAGTTTGTTTTATACAGAGTTAAATGGGTTTCCCATTCAGTTAGGCGGTGGTGGCATTCACGCTTCTTTGTCCAAGAAAATAATCACATCAAATGATGAATATGTAATTGTGGACAGCGATGTTACATCCTACTATCCGTCACTAGCTATAAAAAATAAGTTTTTCCCTGAACATTTAACAGTTAAGTTCTGTGATGTTTATCTTGATATATTCAATGAAAGACGAAAACACAAAAAAGGTACAATGGAAAATGCTGCACTAAAAGAAGCATTGAATATCCCTTATGGTAAATCAAACGATGTTCACGCTCCTTTTTACGATCCAAAATATACTTTATCTATAACAATAAATGGTCAATTATTACTTTGTATGTTGGCCGAGCAATTAATTAAAGTTCCTGGTTTAACTTTCATACAATTCAATACAGATGGTTTAACTTATCGTTGTCCAAGAAAATATGTAGATCATTGTATGAAAGTTTCAGAGTGGTGGGAAAATATAACAGGGTTAATGTTAGAACATGCCAAATACGATCTAATGATTATTAGGGATGTGAATTGTTATATGAGCCGGTACGAAGGTACAGATAAAATTAAACGTAAAGGGGATTACAACAGTAACGGTCTTGAAATGCACAAAGATCATAGTGCTATTGTTGTAGCTAAAGCAGCAGAAGCGGCGTTAGTGCATAATCAAAACATCTCAGACTTCATTCACAACCATGATGATTTGTATGACTTTTTCTTACGAACTAAAGTACCGAAAACTAGCTACCTTGAAGCCGGTGATGAACGTGTTCAGAACGTCACCAGGTACTATGTAAGCGACGATGGTGTACCATTGACCAAAGTTATGCCTCCAACAGATAAACTCATTGAGAAGTGGCGTAACTTTGGTCATTGGGTACATCGTGATAACGGTAAGCATGTTAACGCGAAAAAAGCACCGTCGGGTAAATACGACTTATGTCCGGCCCCAAGTGATTTACCGCCAGATCGTAGAATGAGTATTCAGAAAGGTTTTTTAGTGACTGTTTGCAATTCTGTGGCCGAGCACACATTTAATAATATCAATTACGACTACTATATTACTGAAGCACGTAAATTAGTGGATGAACTTAAACAAGGAGAATAAACACCATGCAAATGAAAATAAAACCACTACACCCTGATTTTAAACCACCCGTGTACGGTTCGCCTGGTGCAGCAGCTTTCGATATTCGTACACCTGTTGATTTCACACTTACAGTTGACTCACCTGAAGTAATTAAATTAGGTTTTGCTGCTGAAGTACCTGAAGGTTATGTTGCTGTTATTGCACCACGTTCAGGACTTGGTTGTAAGAACGGTATGGGCCTTAGAAACACGATAGGTATTATCGATAGTGATTACCGGGGAGAAATACAAGCAACCTTAACACTTGATATGTTTGGTGGATTAAATTCATTGAAATATTTCAAAGCAGGTGATCGTATTTTACAGTGTATGATTCTGCCGGTTAGCCAAGTTGATTTTGAAATCGTTGATGAGCTATCTGATACAGAACGTGGTAAAGGTGGTTTCGGTAGTACAGGAGTGGAATAGTTATGGTTATACCAGAAGATAAATTATTACATTAAAAAGTAATGCACCTGCCTGAACAGGTGCATTACTCTCTTACACATCAGGTGTTCTTAACAACACAGGAGTCAGATAGTTACTACCTGTTGAACCATCGAAAACACCATAATGAGCATTATAACCCCAACCGAAGAACTTATCATCAGATGTTACGGCAATAACAATTCGCGCCTCATTGCTTGTAGTAAACGAACCCATATATCTAACATCTTCGTTAAAGAAAACCCGTGTAAACGATGTTGCATCTGTTGAACTACCGATCCCCAACTGACCTTGACCATTTTCACCTGTACCATATAAGTACGAATCTGTTTTCTTAATGAAAAAAGGTACTGCATATCCATTATCGTTGCTGTCCCAATCAGGAGACATAACCTCTCTTACCTCAGATTCAGCCAATGTAGGTGATGTTGCGTTTGTTGTGCTACCGATCCCCAACTGACCTTGACCATTGTAACCCCACGTATATAGGTCATCGTCATTAGTTAACATGAATCGAGCACGAGAGCCAATACCGCCGATAGATTTAAGGTCGCTTGAACCAGGTACAGGGTAAGGCGTAGAAACATCTGTTGTTGTACCGTTGCCGATCTGACCATATCCATTATCACCACAAGTATAAACAGCAGTAGTACCACTATCATCTCGTAAAATCATCATGGACTTAGCTGTAGAATCACCCGAATACACAACTTTAGTTATATCACCAATAGTACTACCACCCCAATCGGCTGTAAGATCCGTAAAACTTGTAATGTTAGTCGTAGTTCCATCACCTAAAGCACCTTGACCATTATAGCCGGTCATCCAAATTGTACCGTCAGATTTCAATGCTACAGCAACACCATTTGCACCTGCGAAATTCCAGATGTATTCGACATCAGACCCAAGAGAAGTTACCTGAATAAATGAACTTACGGATGTTGTTGTACCTAAACCCAACTGGCCTTGAACGTTATAACCAGTAGCATAAATTAAACCGTCCGTTTTTTTAATGAACATGCCACTGGTAGCAACGTTTGTACCGTCAGTATCTTTACCAAACACATCTGTAACATCTGTTGCTGCTAGTGTAGGAAAACCTCTCGCGGTTGTATCGCCAAGGCCGAGACTACCATAAGTGTTAAGGCCCCAAGTGTATAAATTACCGTTATCAAATAAAGCATAATTACCGGTACGCCCGTTACCACCTACTTTAGTGATCCGAGCCTCTGTTTCAGGAAAATATACTTTGGTCATGCTGCTCACACCATAATTTCTTATAGTAGCATCTAAACCTCTACCAGTACCCGAATTAGGATTACCGCCACTGTTACCACTGGCTGTGTAAAGTTCACCATTAATCAAAATCATCATGTTGTTGTGTTGAGAGCCTGAGATTTCGGAAACAGCTTTATTTCTGAAATTAGTTTTACCTAACGTATTAGTTGCTAAACTGATATTGTAATCAAAGTTTCGAGGTACATCGCTGATCACAACCATAGGGTTAGTAATAAAACTAAGTGCTTCAGTTTCCCCTTCATACAATCCTGTTTCAACATCAAACACAGGTTTATCTTCACGGAAAACCCATGTATTAGATGTTGTACGAGCAATCCAAACAGTACCCGTACCAGAACCGGCAAAATCAACGGTATCTGACACTGTTTCCACAGACATAGTGAAACCTTTAGCACTGACACCTGTAATGAATGCAAAATAGCCATTGGTGATATACAAGCTGCTGGTGTTAAGGACCATAGAATCGGCGTTAAACAACACAGGAGATGCAATACTTTGGAAATCTGATATAGCAGCAATAGCGGAAGAATTAGCAGTAATAGCAATACTGTTGTTTGTAATGTTACCGGCGTTAACATCTATGTTACCGGCGTTAGTGGTAATATCAGAAGTATTATCATCGATACTTTGAGCTAACGATGATATAGAATCCAACAACGTCATAGTGTACACGGCTGGTGCATCTGTAGTTAGCTGATCTCCGGTAACATCTGTGATCCGTTCACCTGCACCAACAGTTGCAGGTTTATTATAAATCTGTTGAGTAGAAGGATCATAAATAGCTTCAACATCATCCAGCAACGTTGAATAATCGGTTGAATAAATCGCACTACCGTCAGGTTCGTTCAGTATGCGCTCAACGGTTTTCAATTCACCTTCTGCTACAGCCACCCAATCACCGGTATCGGCATCAGGAGTAGCACCATCTGTGGTGTAAGGCTGTGTTTCAGTTGTACGATACAAACCACCGTTGTATTGCAGCACATCGTTAGTATTGTTCACCGTAACACCAATGGCGAAATCAGCAACAATATTCCAACCTATAGCGTATGTAACTTGGTTTTCAATACCTTTTAATGTTTTACGGGTACTACCATACTGATCTTCAAGTGTATCTTCAGTGGATTCAATAAACTCAGTAATTGAATCCATGTTCTTTTTCGTTTCATCCACATCTTCGAGAGTGGGAATATTATAATCTGCCATTAAGGTGTCTCCGTATCGCCTTGATAGTACCGGGAATCATAGTTGATACTCGATATCGTGTTAGTTTCTCTTCCGTCATCTATTTTAAATGCGATTGTCTGAGGTATCAATGCTATCGATTCTCTAAGTTGTTCAGAACAGAAGGTGTATTTCGTTTTATCACGTGAATAACCATCGTAGATAGCTTCAGTAGGTGTTGACGCAAGAATTACTTCAAATTCATTATCACCTTCAGTACATAAAATTAATTCGCTGTTATCACCGTTTGCATTAGTGAACTGAATATAGTGATCTTCATCGTCAATAAAAGCCAACGGCTCTGATACCTCAACAACAAGACCGTTCACCTCAACGACCTCACCTTCATAGATATTATAACCCTCAGTATTACCTTTATGTCTAACAAACCTTGTACCGTCCGGTGAATCAATACGTTGACCAGGTATAACAACACGACCAAATTCATCGACATCAAATTCAACATTAGCAACATGATAAATTTGTTTGTAATAGATGCGTAACGCTCGACGGTATGCCTGTAGCTCTGTAATACAACCCTGCAGTTCGACACGATCTGGATTTACTGCACTCTGATCTTCAGGAATGTAAATTACTTCGCTAACACCTGTTTCTTCATTTCTGAATGTAAGTTCAACACCGTCGTATTCCTGATAGAAAATATCATCTCTAATTTCCGATTCACCTATTTTGTTTCTACAGGTTACTTGAAGTGATGATGTTGACTGTTCTCGCTCGAAAAAAAGCATCATAAACACCGTTTTGCACATAAGGAATACAATTCACTACATTACAAATAAGAATGAACATATCTTCGTATGACATCTCTGTTGTATCGAAATCATAGCCAAATCGTATCATCTCACTTGAACCGAAGTATGTTGTTATTTGTTCAGCTAAAGACAGTAGCCCATCAGCGTTAATTTGTGATTCAGTTAAACGACCACATTTAGGATCTAATGCTGTATGGATCAATATTTGACTAAAGTCATCTGTTGCATAACTTTCTTCTGGACCAAACACACCATCACCGAAATACTGAGTGATTTTACGTGTGAGATTAAGATTAGTCTTACGGTCCTTAACCAACCGACTTTGGCTGTTTGACGGTACAACACAGTGCATCAGTGTTACATCACCGAAATCGGTGTTATCCGGGTTAGAATTAAAAGAATACAATGCTGTCCATTCAATCTTATCGATGTTACTTACACCTGAACTTTTATCTCGATCAGTTTTTCGTCTACCGTAAATCTGTGCATAATCGTATGGGATATCGATATAAACAGATTGATACACGCTGTATGTTCTATTGTCCTCATTGGATGAGTAATCAACTGTTGTGGAAAAAGATCTACCGGTTAATTCACCATCCTCATCTGTTTCCTGCACAACAAATTCAACTTCTGCATCAACATCTTTATAAGTGGTCCCGTCAATCTTATAAAAACCATTTAAACTTGTGATGTTTGCGATTATTTTTTCTGAGCCTTCGTAAATTGTAATAGGGCCGACTACGTTATCAAATAATTGACCGACATCAGGATCAGCAGTTAATTCTTGAGCAGTAATAGGATCTTGATATCCATAATCCTCGGGTTCTCCACCGCTGCATGTATAATTCTGATACCAAGTGACCTGCTCAGATGGAGTTCCCTCTTCGTATACTATCGTATCGTCTCCCTCTTCGTATACTATCGTATCGTCGAGTGTATAAAATAGATCCTCACCGGTTGTTGTATCATTGACATCGTAATATTCACCATCAATTATATCACCTGAGATATTTCCCCAAGTTGTACCGGTGATTGCTATTGAATCACTTGTAACAACAGTTATTTCATACTCACCTGAGATGTCATAAACATTACCCGTATCGAAATCATAACTAATAAGATCCTGTATCGTTCCTCGATAAAGGGTTGTTGTACCTGTATCGATAAAAACAATTGTCTCAATTAAAAGAACATCATCGCCGACGGTAAAATAATCTTGCAGATCAACATCTAAATCTACAGCGTTAGTTAAGGTAAGGGTTGCTGTACCAGCCAATTCGACAACTGACCATTCCGCATCGCTACTGACAGAAATATCATTGGGTGGTAATAATTCAGAAGCATTCAGGTCATCAGACTCACGATAAATACCAATTGGCTGATCAACAAGACCTCCTAACGTTTGAGCAGGATCACCGTTGTCGGGATGTGTGCCCGGTTCATAAATGTTAGCTTTGGCTTTAGGTATGTTACCGTAAGCTGTATAACCGTCGTAGATTTCATCAAGATCAATATCATATTTACCTCGACCAACACATAACAACAACACTTCTGTTTCTTGATTATCTACGCCAATTCTATACGGTACTTGCCATAAAGGAGGTGTGTGTTTAGCTACATAACCAAATACGTCGTCAATACGTTCATTAACCCTGGCCTCATTAGATGACGAACCTAGTTTGTTTGTTGATGATTGTGTGATGGATTCACCGGATGTTACTTGTGGTGTAAGTACTAATGCAGCAACAAAACTTAATGCCGCAATAATGTAAGGTAAGAAAGGAACAACCGGTCCTTCCGGTAATTGTGAACCGTGGAAGATCTCTATTTCACCATCAGAAATATTTAAAAAATAACCATTTATGGTATCTATTTCTTCACCTAAAACATCAACTTTAAAGAATCTGAGATCTAATAATTCTTCGCGAGTAAAATCTTTTGCTTTAAGAAATTCAGCAATATTATTTACCCAATGGGTTTCAAATTTCTTGCTTGTTGCTGATTTAAAGTATCTAATTGTAACCATTTGTGAAAGCTCACTTTAGAATAATACGTTTTAACCGATCCAAGAGTCCATTTACAAACAGAACCATAACCAACTGAAGGTTTAAAATTGTGATACACACCATAATCGTAGTACACACCAATATGATAACTACCATCTTTATTAACCATTAAAACCAAACAATGATCTTCCGGTTTAACGATGTCGGTAAAGTTGCGCCTCATCCAAACTAGAAAAGATCTGTCGAACTCATTAATTACAGGTATGGTAACACTCAAATGTTCTTCGTACCATTCAGCAACAAAATTAGCACAGTTATAGCCATGTTTTTTGTAATGCTTCCCAACATGTATCATAAGAAGCCTTTCAACATTGGAACTCGTGTTGTAGTAGCTGTTTCACCTGTGGCTTGTATATTCACTGGTGTAGTGCTTGATGAGATGCTTGTGCCGATTTCATTACGTGATGTTTTACTTATTTGTGTGCTAATGACAGATGTTTTCAGTTGTGAAATAGTTCCGTCCCGGTAAATAACATAGCCGCGAGATTCCATCACAGGTATTTCATCACTTTCAGGATCCCGTGAAGCTGTCTCAGAAGCAATGATATCGTTGACCTGCTGAATGATTATAGTTCGTTCAAAAACCATATCTGCATTACTACTAGACTGACCAATTTCCATCGGCGCATATTGAGCAGTAACCACTTCTCCTGTTTCAAGTTCAACTTCAATATCTTCTGTGAAAGCATGTTGTAAATGATAATCCTGGCTAAACCAACCGGCTTTAAGTGTGATCACTTCAAACGTATCTTTTACAACAGGGGCATTCACATAAATCTCACGTAATTCATCGTCTGTAACAGCCATAGTGTTTTCCGTAGTGAATAGTAGTTTAATGTTATTATAGAACTACTATTTATCATCATCAACAGTGGTCTGCTGCTAGTTATTCTCCAGAAAACTTGACAGATGGAGAATCTACATCAATCGCGAGACTTTCAAGCCCTGTCACATAATCATCTTTAACGCGCAGGTTAACATGATAGCCATCAATAGCCTCTGTTTCTGCGTATTCGCTTCCATCATCGTCTGTTAATGTATCACCGGTTTCAGAGTAAAGAGTACCAATTAACGCTATACAATGATTGTGTGAGGCGGTGATTATTTCACCATCACTAACTAACCCTGCACTTTCACAAGCAGTGTAAAAATCATCGTAACTGTCAGTTTTTAATCTGTATGTTGTATAACTCATTATTGTGGTCCTCCTAGTGATTTAATCTGATTGTCTGTTAATGCTCCGTGATAGATGCGGAAGTTTTCGATTTCTGAATTTATGTATGATGATGAATAATACCAACGTCCTAAAAATATGGTTGTAAAATCATCATAAGACTTACTACCGTGTGTATCATTAGTATCAATAAGAGTACCATCAATATACAATTTTGTTGTTGTGTTTCCGTCATATGTACAAACATATCTGTGCTTATCGGTATCTATTCCTGCAGCTCTAACATTTTTATCAGTATTATCAGCATCATCAAAATAAAATTGAATATCACCATTATCAATTCTTCTTAACATCATTGCTACGGTTACGGTTGCGTCACCTGTGGATGGTGAGATACCAAAAACAGAATTTGTTGTTCCATTATCAGGAATCGCACAATCAACAAAAATCGTAAATGGCTGATCAGCGACAGGCATGTTATTTTCTAATGGAATACTTGCCACATCTGCTGCTCGTGTTACCGCTGTTGCACCTGTAATTATTGTCGGTGACGTTCCCTTGTATCCTAAAATAACTTGTGGATACTGTACCTGTATTGTTTCACCTGTAATGTCTGTAACAGAGCCGCCACTAGCTACATAAAAAGTAACGTATGGGTCGGTTACATCCATTGTGAGTGTATAAGAAACTGTTAATTTGTAGATGCCATCACCGATATATTCACTAATAACATCCAGTGCATCCCCAACAGTTACTACCCCTTCTAAATTAACAGTCGTACCAGATAAAAGAAATGAGCCATCACGGAACCTAAACTTGATTTCATCTGTGGTTCCTGCTTTTGCGTATATAGATGCTGATATAACATCACCCTCTGATAAGGCGGTTGTTGAACCAGAAGAACTATGTATGAGAGGATTATCACCTGTCACGGTTGCAATTGTCATTGCTGTGTTGTCTATACCTGTATCGCCTGTATCAGACAATGTACAGTTGTATTCATTCCACAAGCTAGAATCGCCATTGTTTAAGATATAATTTGTTAACGATTCATAAATACTCAAACCATTTTTTGTAATTGCAGGAGCATCAATAGCCAATGATTCTGATTTACCTGATTTATTCACGTTTTCTGCCGTACTTGCTCTGCTAAAATCAACAGATTTAGTTGGCAAATCAATAACTACTGATTCATCCTGTGCATCAGAAACATCAATCGTGTCAAATGTTCCATAGCCTCTATCAATTTTAATACCATCATTAAAAGGAATATCCACATCCCAAGAAATATTACCGGGTGAAGATATTGCAAGAACAGCTTCAACATTATCCGATCCAGAAATCTCTACAGTTTCATCACGAGCTGTTTCACATCTGGTAACAGCCTCTTGAATGGTTGTAAGATTCGATTCGTATTGGTCTGTAGCTGTAGATGTTCGTTGATTGTAACTATCTAGTTCATCTAGTAATTCATCATATGTTTTATCAGTCATTTAACTCACCATGTTATTTACTGTTTCAGTATATTCCTGACTTATTAAGTCATAACGTTCATTTAGTGCATTTAGTGCATAAGTTACAGTAACATCTACCGTAATATCTAACGTATCTTGTACTGTGGTTCCATCACCTGTTTTACGAGTAACTGTGATTGTAGCTGAACCGGCTGAGATAGCGGTCACATAACCCCATTTACTTACAGATACAACAGCAATGTCATCTGAT
>FUIF01022467.1_pt1 | contig 15722 bp, 8 predicted proteins | sample 1003461 | NCBI WGS metagenome assembly FUIF01 (sample SAMEA80401918, study PRJEB19352) | marine metagenome | reverse complement strand
AACAACACGGAGAACGAAAATGGCTGAAGCAACACTGTTTGAGGGTAACTCCCTCGTATCTAGCGACCTGTTCAAGAAACTCCAGGGGGCGGGTAGCAACCTACTGGGCGGCAATTCCGGTGGTGGTATGCGCCGGATTAGTATCCGTGGCAAACGTTTCCGCGAAGTAGTTGGTGGCGAAGAAATGCGTGTTAGCAAGTCTAACAGCATGAATATCATCATCGTTGACGCTGCCCCCATCTCCCGCATGTACTACGAGGGGGTGTATACACCCGATAAACCTTCTGCCCCCCAGTGCTGGTCTGCGGACACTAACGTGCCCTCCGCTGACGTACCAGAAGAGCAACGCATGGCCGCTCGGTGCATGGACTGCGCCATGAATATAAAGGGCTCTGGGCAGGGTGATAGCCGCGCGTGCCGGTTCCAACAAAGACTTGCAGTTGTTATCGAGGGCCAGCTGGACAAGGTGTACCAACTGCAACTCCCGGCCACGAGCGTGTTCGGTGAGGTCCACGACCGTAAGATGCCTATGCAGGCGTACGCACGGTTCCTCAACGAGAACAGGACTCCACCTATTGCTGTCGTTACAGAGATGTATTTTGACGACGACAGTGCAGGCCCCAAGCTGTTCTTCAAACCAGCACGTCCATTGGAGGAGGCTGAACTAGAACAGGTTGCCGGTGTACTGGAGCACTCAGATACACAACGAGCGATCACGTTCAGTGTAGCCAAGCCAAAAGGTGATGTCGCTATTGCCGCGCCAGTAGCTCCCGTGGCACCGGCTAAGAAAGCTAAACCAGCTAAGAAGGCGTCCATCTTCGAGGACGAGGGTGAGGAGGAAGAACCTGAAGAACCGAAGAGGGTTGCAAAGAAACCTTCGAACGTGGAGGATACGGACCCCGAGCTGGATGCCATAGTCGCCGCTTGGGACGATTAGATACACGCCCGACATAATGCACGGAGTATTTGTCGGGCGCTTTTCTGTCACCGTAAGGCGCTAAATCTCACGGCTGTCTTTGGGAGAGGATAGCCGTGAGATAACTTGGGAGGTATGGATGGAACCAAGAAAGTTCCTAGAAAAAACGTTACCTAACACCGGACACTACTGCTTGTTCGCCGCAAAAACCGCTGAAGATAAGCGCGTGCAGCAGTTCTACAGTAATATCCCTACGCTACTCGACGCAGCCCAAACTCTAGATAGTACCGGGTACGACGTGTATTTCGCATTGGCGTCCTTGGAGGAAGCGGGCTCGCGTAAGGTTAACAACGTTAAGCACCTACAGTCATTTTTCTTGGACCTGGATTGCGGTCCCACCAAGGACTACCCAAACCAGCCGGAGGCTATAAAAGCTCTACAACTCTTCTGCAAAGACACCGGACTACCTAAACCACTGCTCGTAAACTCTGGTAGAGGTATACACGGGTATTGGTTTCTAGATGAGCCCGTATCCTACGACGAGTGGATACCAGTTGCTGAGAAGCTCAAGGCGGTGTGCGCCAGCAACAAACTACTAGCCGACCCAGCCGTAACAGCCGATGCCGCGCGCGTGCTACGTATTCCCGGCACCCATAACTATAAGGCTGACCCACCCCTGCGCGTGCACTGTGTCGGTATGGAATACCCCGCCGTAATTAGTCTAGAGGCGTTCTCCAACGCTATCGGCGCAGACCTAATGCCTGTTCCTAGAAAACACATACCGTCGGAGGCTAACGCGGTTCTTAACGCGCTTATCGGTAACAAGATGAGTAAGTTTAAGGATATACTAGACAAGACTCAGCGTCGCGTCGGTTGTGCTCAGTTGGGCGGTATGCTCAAGAATCAAGCCGAGGTATCGGAACCGCTATGGCGCGCGGGCCTATCTATAGCCAAGTTTTGTGAGGACGGCGCTAAGGCTGCGGATATTCTGTCAAAGAACCATCCAGAGTATTCGGCTATCGCTACAATCAACAAGATGGACCGGATCAAGGGGCCATACCGGTGTGCCACGTTCGATGAATACGCGCCGGGTATATGCACTGGATGTCCGCACTGGGGGAAGATCAAGTCCCCTATAACTCTAGGACAGCGGTTCCGTGAGGCTACGGAAGAAGAGGTCGTCCAAGCCCCGTCCTTAGATTTACCTAACGTACCTGTTAGGACGTACACCATACCAACGTACCCGACCCCGTACTTCCGAGGGGCAGCGGGGGGTGTCTACGTCCGTAAGACGTTACCCGACGGAGAGGTGGAAGAGGCACCGGTATACCACAACGACTTATACGTCACACGACGCATAAGAGACCCCGAAGACGGAGAGTCGCTACTCATGCGGCTGCACTTACCGAAGGACGGGGTTCGGGAATTTACGTTGCCCCTGACTGCCGTAACATCAAAAGACGAATTTAGAAAACATATGTCCGCACAGGGTGTGGCCATTACAAGGATGGAGGAACTGATGAAGTACACGCTAGATTGGGTGAACGAACTACAATCGAAGAACAAAGCGGATGACGCCAACAAACAGTTTGGCTGGATTGGCGATGGCATGGACGCCTTCGTGTTAGGTAATCAAGTCGTACTTGAGAATGAGGTTGCGTTGAACCCTCCCGCTAGCAGCACCAGCGGTTTGATGCCGAGCTTTACGCCACGAGGTACCTACGAACAATGGCGTAAGAATATGGACTTCTATAACCGCGACGGGTTTGAGTTACACCAATACGTGGTGGGCACCGCGTTCGGGTCAGTATTGATGCAGTTTTCTGCGGTAAAGTGCGCAGCGCTGCATCTACACAGTAAGGAGTCCGGCATTGGCAAGACCACGGCCATGCTTGCGGGAGCTACGTTATGGGGCAAGCCAGACACGTTAGTGCTAGATAAGAAAGACACTCTGAACTACAAACTGCATCGCGGCGAGATTTATCACAGCCTGCCGTATTACCTAGACGAAATAACTAACCTGAAGCCGTGGGAAATAAGCGAGCTAGCCTACGCTCTGACTAGTGGCAAGCAACGCGGTCGGCTGACGGGTAACGCTAACAAAGAGCGGTTCCAAGGTGAGCCGTGGAGCTTACTCTGTGTAACTACGGGTAACGCCAGTGTTATTGAGCGTCTATCGGCTAACAAGGCGATGCCGAAAGCGGAAGCGCAGCGCATCATGGAAGTGAAGGTGGACCGTCTGTTCACCAAATCCAAAGATAAGGAGGAGCAAGACAGGTTCAGTGCGTCACTAGAAAACAACTACGGGCACGGAGGCGTGCAGTTCCTGCAATACGTTATGCAGAACCAACAGAGCGTCTGTGATCTCGTAGCTGAAGTGCAGAAGCGTATGGATGCGCGGGCGGGCCTCACCAGTGAGAATAGATTCTGGTCTGCGCACGTGGCGCATACATTGGCGGGGCTAATTCTAGCTAAGCGGCTGGGACTTCTGTCATACGACGTTAGCAAGGTGTCTAAGTTTGCCGAGTGGATGCTGAAGGCGAACCTAGCCGCAGTAGCAGACATGTCGCTGAACGCGCAGGATATACTAAACGACTACATAAACGAGCACTGGAACAATGTTCTGTGGATCAAGAGCACCAGTGATATGCGCAAGGGCGAAGCAGGGGCTCTGGATACGCTAGTTGTGCCGGAAGCGCTCCCTCGGGGTAAGTTAGTCGCGCGGTATGAGACTGATATCAAACGCGCCTACTTAGTACCTAAAGCCCTCCGAGCGTGGTGTGTGGAACACCAGATTAACTACGGGTCATTAGTTCAAGACCTCAAGGACGAGATGGGGGCTAAGAAGACTAAGATGCGCCTAAGCAAGGGCACGCACATGCAGCTGCCCCCCACCGAGGTGCTTGTTGTGGACTGTTCTATAGAGGTGCCGAATGGCGTGGGGAGTGATACGGACACATGATCTAAACCCAGACGGGGTACGTATTGTCCTTAACTGGGATAAATTCGGCCCCGGCACCTCTATGTTTGTACCGTGCATAAACACGACGGACGCCATCGCTCAGCTTCATAAGATATCTAGGAGACTGGGGTACAGGGTAGTGGTGAAGGTGGTTATAGAATACACAAGATTAGGGGTTCGCATCTGGCGTATGGTGTGATATATAGTAGTCAGGTGGTCTCCTCCCTGACTATCTGTTCTCCTTGTTGTGATTGCCCCCTGCTTCGGCAGGGGGCTTTTTTAATCAAACAAAGATACGTCCTCATCTAAGGCAATGGCAGTCGTGATGGCGTCACGCGTGTTCCTATTGAGGGTGATGCCATTCACCATATCCCTAGTTGTTCTCATATGGCTCCGCATGGATGCCCGGATCGTTTTACCAGTGATAGCGGCTGCTGGGTGCCTACGGTTATGCCTGTTTATACGCTCCATAGCGTCCTTCATACCGCTTCTATCTCCGTTCCTCACCGCTATATAATAGCGCCGTAGCATATCACGACGGTTCCTGGCGATACTGCGGTCTACACCTTTGCGTGCCATATTCTCCGATAGCTGCCGAGAGTAAGAGGCGGGGGCAAAACCAAGCGCCTGACCAAGGGAGTGCCCTACGCCGATATCGTCGACGATAGAGTCACCACGCTGTGTCTTGGCACCTTCGGTAGCGAACCGGATACCTTTGAACACGTTACGGATGGCTGCGGGGGTCATAGCTTCAAGGCCACGAGTGACCTCACCCTGCGATATATAATCTAGCCCGCGTTCAGCGCTCATGCCGATGCCAACTACAGGGCCACCCAGTTGTTCCAGAGCGGAGAAGAAGATGCTCTGGTCCTTAGCCATGGGGTTTTCGCGGAAGATCAGATCAGATAACCCCACACGGGATGATATATCTATACCGAATATGTAGTTACCAAGACCACCATACACGCCTTCACCTACATACTGGCGCGTCGCGGTCCTGAAGTCCTCCTCTTCGTCGTCGAGGAACATATCAGCGACCATGGCGAGGGTACCAAATATGGGCATACCGCCTACACCAGCAAGTAAGCCTGTTGCACCGAACACACCAGCAAGCTGTTTACGCGCCATATTCTTATCAGCCGCGCTGCCTTTGACTGACTTCTCGGCCAACTGCCACAGCATATAGTACATAGACACGGCGTAGCGTTTGAACATAAGTGCTACACGACCCACGTTGTTCTGGGTCATAGGCGGAGCACCGGCAGCGGCCACACCACCTTGAGTGAGCTCTGTAACGTACACCGCGTCTTCAGCAGCGGAACGCATATCTGCATCGGATATCTTGCCGGACTTGTACGCAGCGCCCAGCTCCTTTACCGGCACACCCGTCCGCTTCGCTAGCTCCATCTTGTACGCCATATCCAGAGTAATCTGGCGCTGCATACGTTCCATGTGGTGGAAGAAGAACCCAGAGGCGGTGTTGATCTTCTCGAAGGTAGCCCCGGCTGACGTATCCATGCCGTCCATATTAAGCACGTCTTGGGTAATTGAACGGTTGAGCATACCTGCATCGCGCGCTACTTCTGCCAACATACGACGCATTTTAATTTCGGGTGACGTACCCGCAGCGTCGAAGTCGTAGTTGTCTAACGACCACAGAGCGTTCTGCGACTGCCGGACTTTATCCGTCCCGTCTGGGCCATATGTTTCTATCGTGCGCTGCCTACCACTGGACATAAACATCCTCATGGAGTCACCCAAGACACCGGCTATGTCTTTGTATCCCCCCGGGTACCTTCCAGCGAGGTATGGCACAACGATCATAGGTATAGCAGTTAAGTTGATAAGCGCCGAAGATACGTTGATGCCCAGTGTAAAGCCAAACCCTATGGAGCTAGCCATTTTCGAGTAGTTAGATATATTCGGGCTAGCAGCGAAGGCCGCCCTTCTGTCAAGATCATTAGCTATAGTATCTAGGAGCTCCGTCTGCTCCACAGTAACACTAGGTTTCTGCCGTTGTACTTTTACGTACTCCTTAATACTATCCCTATATTCTTGTATATCTCTACCATACTCAATCTGAGCCAGCTGCCGTACGATCCCTTTACCCTTGGCCCGAAGTGCAAGTGCGGCGTCTTTTCTAGCACCGGGGGTGCCCCGGCCTTCGTTTTTACGCCTTCTAAATCCTTGTAGCATCGAGCGTTCTGGTAGGGCGTCCAAATACAAACGTATGATCTGGTCAGCTGCGGTGTCGGCATCTGTAGCGTTCTTCTTCGGGGTAATGCCTTGGGCCTGTAGAGTTTTCAGGATGTCGTTCACAAAACTGGTGGGGGAGCCTTGCTGTAGTCGACATCACCTCTGTTGGTGTACTCGTTTATATTGGTCGCACCATCCGCTACAAGTTTAGCTTTTGCATCCTTAAACGCCGAGAAGCTCTCAAACGCTTCGAGGAAGAAGTCGGGCTGTTTTGTTTTAGAGTTGGGGGCGGTGTAGGATATCCAGTAGTCGCCGGTGCGGTACAGAGGGAAGTAGGGGTCTAGCCCACCGTGCGCCAGCAGTGACTTGTTAATCTCGTTGTATATGGCTTGCCCCTCCTTACTACCCACCTCGTCTTTGAGGCGTTTCTGGAGGGTTTTCTCGACATCCTTGAAGAGAGATTTATAGGTGTTACGCAAGGTTCTGTACTGCGTGCGCCCACCCTCACCTATCTTCTTGTACATATCCACAGCGTCTTTCCAGTCGCTCATGCGCTCAGGATCGCCTTTGTACTTCTTCTCAGCGGCACTTCTAGAGAGTTCTGGGTCGACCTGACTCATGGTGGACATCATAACAAGTTCGTTGAATATGTCGGTCTTCTCAGAGTTACCCTTCTGCCAGTTCGTAAGCCCGCGCAGCACGCCGTCGATGGCCTCAATACCTTTGTTAAGCTGCCCACTCTGGCGTTGGACAATATCATTAAGGACGCGGGCTTGGGGGATATATTTCTCCGCGACCTCTACAGCCGCGTGCAGCGGGGTGGCGTACTGGAGTGCCTGCCTAGCCCGCATGGGGATACGTCTATCGGAGATAAAGTCGACAAACCGTTTGGCACCCGCCTTGTTCATACGAGGCATGTTATTGAGCGCGTCGTCTAGAGCCTTCTTAGGGTCACCGAATTTAGACACCATAAACAGATCGTTAGCACTGCGGCTGGTAGGGGCCGGAGCTAGGATGCTTTCAATCATTATGTCCGCAGCGTTTAGCGCGGAGTTAAGTGGTTTGGTGGGCATACCAATCAAGCGCCGCACGTAGTTACCAACGATATTCATAAACCGTTGCAGCATGGAGACCGGCTTGCCCGACTGATTTAGCTGGGCAAGCTCCGCTTGAAACTCAGGGTTCGAGAACACCTCAGAGACAAACTCGTCTACAGACGTAGAGCCATAATAGTTTTCGAGGGATGGCTTAGCGTCTTCAAACAGCGCCTTGAGTTGTTTCGTTACGGGGTTCCCCGGCTTGCTCAACGTTGCCGAAACCGCTGCGTGAGTAGTTTCATGCAGCAAGGTGTGGGGGTTCATGCCGGTAGCAGAGTCTAGCTGGATCGTGTTGGTGGTAGGCGAGAACAACCCAGCCAACGGAGTACCGTCTGGGCCTTTGAGGTTCTTCACGACCTCAACCTTAGTGTCACCAACAACGGCACCCAGCTTATCGGCGATCTTGGCTACACGATCACTACCAGACGTCTTAGTCAGTATACGCAGGGCGCTACCCAAGTCCCCCTTACGAATGGCATCCTTAGCTGCGTGGTGAAGCGGCGTGCCCAGATGCACGACGGAGTCCGTAGGTAGTGGGACGCTAGTAGTATACCCTTCAATATCCGCTGCCGCTGCCGCTTCGGCCTCTCGGGCAGCGACGACCTGATCGCCCTCACTTCTGGCAACAAGCCCATTAAGAGTCTGTATGTGGTCTATGTTGGACGTATTTAACCAGCTCCTAACCTCTTTGGACAGGTTTTTACGGACCCACGTATTCGCGAGTTCGGCGTTTTTGCTGCCCAGCCCCCTAAAATAATCGGCTTCCGTGTTGGATTCATTAAGGGCTCTACGGTAGTTCTCAGGGCCGAGCACTAAAGCGAATGACAATTCGTCTAGCCCCATGACATACCGATCAGGGTTTTTCCCGAAGAATATCTTTGCCGCTGCGGCCTCTTCAGTCTTCGCGCCACCACGCGCGAACAAACGCGCCACCCGATCAGCGTCTTCTTTACTGATGGGGTCTTTACTGAGGATCGCTGCAACCTCACTGCGTCTGCTACCGGTCTCCTGCTCAACAAGCAAGAATTGCCTAAGTAACTCTTCGCCCCGTTCGGTGGTAACTTTACCTTCGGTTTTTAGCTGTCTAATTTCCGATTCTGTAAACGGTAGCCGCACCCTACCATCAGAAGAAAATTTTGGCTTAACGCTCCCAAACGCAAGTTTTTCTTCGGTACCGGCCCGCCTAGTCTTAGTAGCATCGAGCCCCGGCGCAGCCTTGCGTTTAGGCGGAGCCTTGCGTTTAGGCGGAGCCTTGGGTTCAGGCGGAGCCTTGGGTTCAGGCGCAGCGTCGAAGTTCAACTGCTGCTGCTGCCCTTCTAATGGAGTGCGCTCTCCTCCTGTTCCGTTAAGAGCGCGTACAACATTACGCGCAGCTGTAGCCATTCCTGACACGTCAGCATCTGGAGTTCCGTCGGTATCAGTTCTTGGCGTTCCAGTAGGCCCTCGTCGATCACCCTCAGTGCCAGTTCTACTTCCTCCAGGCTTAACGTCTGAAGGACTGATGGTGTCTCCAAATAGTTCCAGCTGGACATTATCATCAGCCTCCTTTGCAACCTGCCGCGCTTTGTCCGTGGCGGGCTGCCTAGCGAACTCGGCTATAGGCGCTTTAGATTGTGCTCCCACGGTGTTCGCGTACTCAACAAGCTGGTCTCGCACGGGCGGGTCGTTGAAATTTTTGTCCAGCACGAGCGCGTGTACCGGCGCTGTGGGGGGAATGTTAAACCCGGCCAGTGTCTTGGCGTCGAGCTTTCGGGGCTTAGCATTTTTAGATACCGGAGGTAGCGTAAGAGGCGCGCGCCGTACGTCTTCAGGGATGCGCGCTTCGTCGTCGCTTAGCTGTCGGGGACCTTCCGCCGTAGGGGTACCGGTTACAGGGGGCTCAGCTGTAGGGCGTGTCGCCGCAAATACGTCGGTAGCCCGTTCGATAGTGGCCCGCTCTTCAGGGGTGGGGGTAGTGCTAGTGATCCCCGCGTCTTCGAGCGCTTGGGAGAACCGTTGTTCTGTATTAGTCCTACTGGCGGTACTTACGTTATCGAGCACACCACCAAGAACAGCAGCTCGGTTCCGTGCAGTCTCTTGTAGTTGTTGAGTATCCCGACGCCCGCCCGCTGTTTCCAGTGCTGACGCTATACCAACGGCTTCTGTGTCACGGGCGCGCGCGTCGCGGACAGCAGTGTCCTCGTCCAGCATAGTTTGTAGGTCGATGGCGTCCTCTAGTTCAAACTGTCGGGAGCTACCCACCGGTGTAGTTTCGGCTTCTTCGCGGGTATCCATAAACTGGTCAGGACGGCGGAGTTCTTCAGGGCCGAGCCTACGACGCTCTTGCTCCTGTTGTAGCGCGAACAAATCAGGCTGCTCAAACGACTCCACATCATCCCGTGCAGCGGCTCGAACTCCCTCGCGGTCTCGGGCAGCGGCCTGAACTCCCTGCTCATCACGATCACTGCGCCGGAAACTCAACGGGAGTTCGCCCTGTTCACGACGTCGTAGCGCCGCTATACCCTGCCCAGCCTCGAAAGCATCTACATCAGGCTCACCAATAAACCGGCGTTCCGCTTGGTCTTCGCGTCCCAACGTACCAAGTAATGCCCGCTCTTTCTCTAGCTGTGCATCGCGAACCCGCTGCCGAAGTACAGCCTCCTCGGTCTCTCTTGCCCCAAACAAGTCCATTTGTTGCTCGTCAGGGCGCGTAGGGGCACGACCGAGGTCTGCGCCGGGGAACATCTCTTCTTGCTGACCTGGGGTTAGTCCCGTTGGTGCCTGTCCTAGGTCTGCGCCGGGGAACATCTCTCCTTGCGCATCGTCAACAGGAGTTTGACCAGCGGGAGTTGTACCGCCTCTGCCTCTGCGACCGCCGATAGCGAGTTCGACTAGTGATTGAGCTATGGCACCGACGCCGCCACCGAGAAGACCTGCCTCTAAGTTACCACCAAACGCGGGAGTATCCGGGCTGTACCCTTGTTGAATAAGGTTCTGAGCGGTGTTCTGCGCTATTTCCTGCACACCCTCATATGTACCGGTTGCAGCTATTCTTTTTATGCGCGCTATAGCGCCCGCAGCTACGGGGGCAGCTTCACCCACAAACCCCGCAGCGCGCGCTAACCGGATAAATGGTACTGCTTCAGTGAGTCCTGGCAGAACACCAAGCCTAGATGCGTAGGCACGTTGCTCTTCTGTCGCGCCGTCAGCCCGAGCACGTTCACTAGCCTCACCGGCACCAGCCGCGCCACCGATACCAGCAGCAACGAGGGGCGCAGCGGGGCCTGCTAGAAGTGCGGGAGCTAGTCCAAGGAGAGACCCTAAACCTGTACCTAGCTTTGCGGAGACTTCTTCTGGGTTGGCCAACTCTGGTTTTACAGCATCAGCTACACTCTTAATAACATCGCGCGCTTCGAGTTCTGTCTCTTCGTTAAGCGCCGTAGCTATACCCAACGCCGCCTGTTCTAGCGTACCAACAGCGCCAGCCCCTAGCCCCCTAAAAATATTCCCAACAAGCGTGGTTTCTTCGGGAGGACCAGCAGGCTCAAAGAATGGCATCCCCACACTCTTATTGCTGCGTAACGCCTCGCGTTGTCGCTGGGCGTAATACCGATCCAGCACAGCATCACTGAGGACCCTAGCTGAGGTATCTGCGGGAGCCTCTACACGAACTACGTTCCCGCTAGGGTCAGTTATGTCGAATAATGCCATAGTACGCCCTCTTTATGGGGTTAGTCGTTGCTGCCCGGTATTGGTGCGCTCGCGCCAGGAAGGAGGGGGCGGGTACCAGAGATAATCATATCTTTCGATACTTGGTACATGTCATCACCCACCGCAGACGCGCGTTCCCACATAACTTTTTTATCTTCGGGAGAAGCATTTTGGTACGCCGGGGAGAGTAGAAGTTCATTATGCAGCTCAGCGGTTAGTTTCGTTGCGCTCTCTCTCGCTGCTACCACTGCAAGCAGTTGCGCCTGTTCTCGATCCCGTTGGTTATCAATGTTAGCCATTTGCTCTTTTGCAAGTTTAGCTGCAGCTGCCATCTGTGCCGCCTGCAGTCTTGTATCGGCGCTGTATATCCTATCACCACGGTCAAGGGCGCGTCGAAGCGCTTTATCTTCTGAGTCTAGTGCCGCTATACTTCTGTTGAGTAGGTTCGCTGCCTCAGCCTTTGCCGCGTTGGTCTCGGTGTTATACAAACTCGTTTGGTTGGCGGAGGCTTGGCGTATACCGGCGGCGGTGTCTTTGAACGCTTCACGTCCTGCTCCTGCCGCCTGCTCCCCAGCTTTCGTATCGACCTTAACTTCATTCCGCCGCATAGCGTAGTCTTTATCGAGGCTAGCTAGGCCCGCTGCATCCTTTGCACGGAACTCGTTTTGGCGAGCGAGGTTAAATCGGCCAAGACCGCCTACGCCCCCTACCCCAGCAGACATCCTCGCAGCTATTTCCCCCAGGGGGTTGTCCCTTCTTCGTAGCTCTCTTTGCTCCGCTTGTTGCGCGAGTAACGCCTGTCGGTCGCTTCTAGAGCCCTCTAACAACCCACGGTTCTGCTCTCTACGCATGGTCTCGTTTACAAATTTTGCTCTTTCTCGCGCTGCGTCTATCCCACTTGCATTGGCTAGCTTTTCGTCGATTGCGTCTCTATTCCTGAGCCGCCCAGCTAACCTAGCTTTTTCAGCGGCAGGAATCGCACCCGATGCGAGGGGGGTCTTGGCCATCCCTACGTCCGCCGGACGCGGTATTGGTGCAGAGTTAAAAGCGCCGGTAATACCTGCGGTGCCCTGTGGACCCAAGACTATTTGCGCAGGCGTTTGTGCCGCTGGTGCCGCTGGTGCCGCTGCTGGTGCCGCTGTTGCCGCCGCCGCTGTTGGTGCTGCTGGGGGCTGCGCAAATACGTTGGTAGGCTCAACCCCAAACATACTCGCAATAGACGATGTGGGTTCTTGTCTAGTAAGACTCGTCAACTCGCCCGCCGCACCCCTCAAGTCGTCCGCCAACCTACCGGCTTCTTCTATGTTTCTCCTTGCTTCCTCGTAGTTAGCCGCCGCGTCTGGGCCGCGCAAGTCGTACGCTGCGTTGGCGGACTGATAAAGATTGCTGCCCGTAGGTTCGCGCTGACGTACAGGGTCCACCAGCTCCGCCTCGTTACGGAGAACGGCACCAAGCTGCATCGGTAAAGTTCGTTCTAGTTCTCTAGGCGAAGCTCCTTCTACGCCACGAATAATAGCGGATATTTCCTGGCGTCCTTCAACAGATAGCTTATCGTACACCTCGGGGGTTAGACCCACCGCATTAAACACCCTGTTTTGAATCTCTAGGCGTCGGGCGTACCCTGGATCAGGAATGTAGTCAGCGTCGGGGTCATCCACGCTCCCACCAGGGGCGAATGCAACGATGCCGCCGCCCGCCATACGGGCCATATTCGGCGCAGGTTGCTGTGCAATACCCATCATCTGAGGCGCAGGTTGCTGTGCAATACCCATCATCTGAGGTGCGGGGCGTGCCGGGGCTCCACCCCCCATAGATTTCAATGACGCCAAAACACGTTGTTGGCCTTCTGGGGGCATAGAGTTATACTGGTCGGGGGTAAGGCCTATACTTTTAAGGATGGTGGTGGCCTTCTGTTCTGAGCTTACCGCACCTGCCGAACCACCTGCCTGATACCCAACGATACCACCGCTCGCCATCTGAGGACCTGCCGCAGGGGCTCCTAGCTGCTTCTGCAGCTGCGCCATCTTCTGACCCGCTTGTTCGTTCTGTTGGTTCAGGGTAGCGCTAACCTGCCCTACAATCTCATCTTTAGTTGCATCCTGCAGAGCCTCCGCACGTTGGGCCGCGATGGTCCCCGGCTGCTGGTTCAGGGACGCCTCTACGGCTTCCTTAGCGGCCTCCTTCGCGCTCAGCGCTGCCTGGACGGATAGCAAGTCTATCATATCGGGCGCAATACCGGACCTAGTCGCCCGCTGCACCTCCTGTTGAGCACCCTGCATGGCCTGGGGGTTCGTAAGGAATCTGTCAGTCTGGTCGCGCAACTGTTGGTCAATCCCGCCGCCCGTGTTTATTGCCATAGTCGTATCCCCTACTTAATATTTCGACCGCTGTTCACGATGCCACCTGCGCGGAATATGTCGAATATTTCACCGGAGTCACCTATCTCGGTATCGCCAACCCATTGGTCTGGATCAGACCCGCCAAACAGATCACCGAAAAAATCACCTACCCCGGAGGTTATATCGGACACGGTACCGGGACCGAACAGCTGGTTGACTAAGCCACTCCCCCCAGCAACCGTATTTAGGGTCTGTTGCAGCTGGCTGGGCTCTGTGTAGGTGTAGTCTTGGGATGCCACCGGCAAGCCACTTAGGAGGGACCGTTGGTAGTTGATCTGTTGATACGGGAATTGGAGTTCTTTATCGAACTCGGCGCGATCTTCCTTAATACCCTCAGCCTCAATAGCTCTTTGTGTGAGTCCAAGCTCTTCTAGACGTCGGAGCACGTCAAACCCGTATTTGTTAGCTAAATTCTGAGTCGTGATTTCCCGCTGCTGTTCGTCGTTGAACTGTTTAGCGCCTCGGTCGTACGCACTTGCATACGCTTGCCCAGTCAGCTGAGATATCTCGTCTAGCAAATTACGGTTAAGCTCCGACTCCATAACAGCTTGACGCCCGCCGCCGTACGCACCAGCGCGAGTAAGCCTACCCGCTTGGTCGATACGCATACGATCCGCTTGTCGTTGAAGTTCTGCTAGTTGCGGGGTTAGCATCTGCTCTAGGAAGGGGTTCATGTATTCTTGAGCGACCCCTTCGTCGGTATAAGACCGGGGGGTAAAGGTACCCATTTCCGTCTGAGGGATTTGCAGGTTACCTGCCCCTTGAAACGCCTGAGATTGCAGGTTTGATGCGCCTGCAGTGAGCGGTCCTTGGTAGGCTTCATAGGGGGTCTCTGATAGCGCGCGCCCCTTCCCAAGGAAGTCCGTAACATACTCCCCCGCCCAATTAGATAGAGAGGACTCGAAACCCGTGTTTGTTCCAGTTAGCCCCCCCGCAGGAAGCAAAGAAGTATCCGCCCCGGTGGTCGTGGGGTTGGCGTCTCCAATAGTCGTGCGGCTGGCGGTGCCCGGTGGTTGAATTTTAGTGCTATCAGGACCGTCAATCATATCTACCTCCTATGCTGGGAGCATATTAGAGCTGTTAATTTGTTTACCCTGCTGGGTGTTACCGGTGCGGGCCTTACGCACGCGGTCCATCATGTTGTAGAGCTCTTTAGCCCCGGAATTTGAGTTGCCGTTGCCGAGATGCCCTACGACGTCCGCAGGGATTACAAACTCGCCATCACTGAGGCGGGCTTCTTGCGTACCGTCGATATTAGCTGGGACCTTGTCGGCCATCCCATCAGTAGCACCGTTCAGGTAGCGCCCCTGCGCCATGGTCGCGATCCCGCCGCTACGGAGTTGAAGAGGCCGAGCCGTTGGGCGCGCCGCTGCAAGGGTGTTCGCTTGGGCCAACTCGTCCGCGCTAAGAGCTGCTTGTATGCCGCCTTCGGGAACATACTGACGGTCAGTAAAATACCGCCGCCCAGAGCCCCCCGGTCTACGGTCAAGGTCGTAGGCCCCCGGCACCTGTTCGCGCTGCATCGTATATTTGGGGATTTCTCCTTGGTACCCGGCCATAGTCCGCTGGTTTTCAAAAAAATCTGGGAATAGTTGCTGGATACCGTAGGTCGCGGCAGGAACTGCAAGGCTTCCTGCGACCCGGCCATAATCAATACCACCGAGGAAGTCACCGGCGGCGTCTAAAACATCATCGAACCAGCTCATGCCGATCTCCCCATAATACGGTTTATCTCGCCAAGGACGCCTGCAGCATTCGAATTTTGGCCCCTAGGCGAACCGTAAGGATTAACAGCGGCAAACATATCATTTTCCTTCGGAGTTGCAAAGATACCGCTCGCCGCTATTGGATTGTAGAATCCACCGATGTTTGCAAGCCCCCCGCCAGTAACTTTAGTTGTAGCCCCCGGCTGTAAAACTTGTTGTAGTTGCTGGTTAAATTTTTGTTGTCTGCGGTAGTTGTTATAGGAATTTCTTAACCGCGCGCTTCTCTCAGCGGCAGCGGCGTCCCGATTAGCTTGTTCTTGGGCGGCAGCGGCGTCCCGATTAGCTTGTTCTTGGGCGGCATCAGCCCTTTGCTGGTCTAAAACGCCGTATATACCTGTCCCCGCAAAAACACTATTGGGGTCTATACCGCCTCCGCCGAGACCACTACCCGTATATACACCAGTAGTTTGCTGCTGCATAAGTTGCTGTAGAGCTGTTTGGTCAACTCCGTCTATTACTCCATCCGCGTTGACGTCGTACATTCGCTGCTGGTCGGTGTAAGCTACCGGGGTAGTAGCGGCCTGCCCTTCCCGAATTAAATCAGCAATAGCGTCGATATCTTGTTGGGTAACTACCTGTGCCGAGCGACCCAATTGGTCACTTATGTTAGTAAATTGTGAAGTGATACGCTCTTCGAGTTCCCCGGTTCCTTCAAGCTCCCGGTTCCTTCGAGCTCCCCGGTTCCTTCGAGCTCCC
>FUIF01001944.1_pt1 | contig 15728 bp, 24 predicted proteins | sample 1003461 | NCBI WGS metagenome assembly FUIF01 (sample SAMEA80401918, study PRJEB19352) | marine metagenome | reverse complement strand
TACTTGCGTTGTGAGCAAACAAATGTCTTTAGCGGCATCAATGAGGAAAGGTTTATTAAACCAAGCTACGGCCTAATAGTTGAGAGGAGTAAAAAAAAATGAAGTGGCGAATAGATCAAAAACAAAAGTTATTAATACTTAATGAAGATTACGAAATTGGTTTTGACCGATTAAAAGAAAATGGGTGGCTTGAACACTTGGCACAAAAAAACTGGGTTAAGATGGATAGTTTATTTAAAGCTTTTGTGGCCGCATACAAAGCCGCAGAGATACCGCTTTCAAAACATTTTTTTGATACGTTTCATGCTGCGTACATGGTTCACGTCGATTCAAGATTTTATGATTTAATTTTTAATCTACGTTACGCGGATGAGAACAAACTGTTCTATAAAGCAGCAGACTTAAAGTCAGAACAAGCCTTAATTGAAGAAATAGTGGCTTAAACAATAGACAAGGCCAACTCTAGCGTTTCTTTGTTGCGCCTTGTCCAACCTTTTCCGTAATGTTTAAAATCGTCTAACCCTTCGTAAAACTTTTGCCTACCGTAGTAGTAGTTGTCTAACACTTCTTTCGGCTCTCGATTATGCACGGCTGCAATCGTCATTTTACCTATTTTGCCGTCTGCTGTAGCCCCAACTGCTTTTTGCAATATTTTTGCGGCTCTGCTTGGCCCTGCATTTACGCATAAATCTGCACAAGAAATATCCACACCGCTTGGCAAATGATCTGCCTTTATCACATCCCAATAGTTTTGCTTATATAGCGGTTTCACATCTTCTTTTGTCAGTGCCTTCATTACATCTTTAGGCGCAGGCTTGCCGGTGTACTTTGCCCAATTCCAGGCGGTAACGCCCCACATTGTAGAACCTTCATTGCCGTGTCCATCGCCTTTGGCATTGCCGTTATCGCGTTGATCGTCTGTAAAACCACCCTCATGCTTTATCAGCATATCAAAGAACATTTCCCAATTTTCTTTCATCAATCTAACTCCACTGCTTTTGTTCCCCATTGCCTAGTGTAACCATCATCCTCATAGCTTTCTGCCCACTTATTCTCCGTAAATTCTGCAAACTTAATGAGGGCTTCGGTATCGCCGTATAGTTGGTCGATCCAACCTGTATTTTCTTTTACTTGATCTTCTAAGTGGTAAATCTTGTGCATTTGGCTGCTAATCCACCACACACCCCCAACAGTCTGCATGATAATTGCCACAACAAGGGCAAGAGGTACTTTTAGGTCACTCATTTTTTCACTCCGTAATATTTGCTCACGGCTCGATTGCCGAACCAAAAGCTCATAATTGCAGCAAACAAGCCTTGCGTTTCTGGCGTCCACATTAGCGGTATGGCGTCTTGCCAGTTGCCACCTTCAGCCATTACTTTAAGCATCACTACCGCTTGTACGGCGACGAAAAGAGCAAAAAAACAATAAGTAATAACAGGCCTGACACTTCCACGTAGTGCGTTGACAAAACCCCCAGAATCCATTGAATCATGTTTGTATAACCCCTCAGTTTCTTTTATCTCTGCTTGCTTATCTATGATGTTTAGCTTTAGCTCATTGCGCTTGGTCATCATGTCCATTTCCACTTGCATACGTTCTAAGTTATGCTTGTGATCTTGGCTTGCTTTAAAGTAGTTGAGCACCTCTGGTAGAAATGAGGTACCGAACCCAAGCAAACTTCCTAGTAAGGTCATCATTGGTCATTCTCCATCTGCATGGTTGTTTTCTTTGTTTCGGCTTTTGCTGAATAGGCATTGAAGCCCATAAACGCCGCCACAACGCCACTTGCTGCAATGACGTAAACGCTTGCTATGTCTGTAATGAGGCTTGCTGCTTTGTCGAAACCCAACACCGACGCAAGCAAGATGATAAACGGATAGATGAGCATACCGGCTAGGGCAAAACCTGTGAATCTGCGTTCTGCATTGCGTTTAAGATCACGGTCTATCATTTCTAGGCGTCGATCTTCTAAAGCAAGCTTGTTCCACTCTGCTTTTTCAATAACGCCGTTACCGTTTATGTCTGCCTTTTCGAACTCTGTCATTGGCTTTCCTCGCTATCTTTAGGCTATGCCGCGATCTCTAGTAATTAATAAAACTGTTCCGTTATCATTTGTTAAAACCCACTTATTTTTTCTCTCTAATAGCTTCAAAACAGTGCACATCCATATTTGCTGAAGTGACTAAAGTTTTTGCTTTTGATTTCTCTGCTATGCACGCATCCTTGGACGTATAAACATCGCCTATTTGGTAATATTCCAAGCCACTGCCAGTTGAGAATGATATCCATATAAGAAACCACATCACCAACGATCCAAATATTTGCCGAGGTAAAATATTCCAACAACAACCGCTGTAGCGGCCATTAAAATACCGGCAAAAAGTTGTATAGCTTCTAGACGTTCTTCTCTGGCTTTCTCAGCAGCTTTCTTTGCGGCTTGCCTTTGCTTTCGAGCTTCCGCTTGCCATTGCTGCCATCTATCCCAAGTGCCAGGCGGTGCATACAATCGGCAATAACTTTCTAATTCCTTACGCTTGGCCTTAAGGTTTTCTAAATGTTGAAATTCTTCCCAATCGCCTTGTTCACCTCCAGCAATGGTTCTAAGTGGGTTATTTTTCTTTTTGTTAATAGCGTCTTTAACATCTTCTTCAGCACCTAAGAACTTTCCTACAGCGCCAATCAGCCCTGCTGTTTCCTTGCCATTTGAGAGAGCTGTCTTGATCACAGAGTAGGCCGCATTTGCCGCTGCTATACTCTCAAGAATTGCCATTGTCCTAGCTCAGAAACGTCATTCGCAGTAGCAACAGCAAGCTTGCACCAGTAATACAAATCATTATCGCTTCCATGCGCTTGATGCGGTTATACAAGTCTTTAAACTGTATTTTCATTTCAGTTTTAATTTCCACCACCTCTTTTTCCAATCCATCAATACGGCTATGTGCAGAGGCTACGGTACGCTTGTCAGTGCTCAATACTTGCCTCCCAGTTGCGCAGCTTGGCAAACTCGCCATCCATAAGCTTACGTTTGATGACTTCTTGAACAGCGTGGCTATCGCTCCAATCAACGCCTGCTTCGCGTAGCCAGTTAGTGACTAAGGCAGGGTTAATATTACCGATATGCTTGTAATCGCTGCCTATGGCGTTAGGTGAAGTTTGACGCGCGTACTCAGCATCTTGGATCATACCAGACGCATCAAAAGTACGCTTGATAATCATTTGATCGTCTTGAAACGTTACCTTTTCGCCTATTTGGTTGTTAGCCATCTTCCCAAGCCTCGTTGACATCAGGAGTTGATTTGTCGTCGGCTTTAAGGGTGCCGTCTTTATTTCTTGCACGTTTCTTAGTTTTAGCTTTTGGCTTTGCTGATTTAAAAACGGCTGCTTCTTCTATTTCAATTAAAGCGCCTGGTTTCATCGAGTTAATTCGATCAACCTCTGCTGTTGGGAGGTCTACCATATCACCATTTCGCACAGTACCTTGCGACGTTGACATTGACCTATAATTTACTTGTACTTTCACTGTTTCGCCTCCGCGAGTATCTAGTAGTTGTATAGTGAGGGGGCGGCGAACCGCCCCAACTCGTTATGATGTTGTATTGTCTGCAATGATACCAGATGAGGCTTCATTTTTACAAACTAAGGTGAGTTCTTGGACAACCTGTCTCGTTGAATTATCACCGGTTTTGGCTAACTCAACGTTTTTCGCAGGTCTTAGAACTGCAACTTCCCACATATCATCTTGGAGAATAAACACGTCTCTTGAACGGTTCTCCCGCGACGGCTGGAAGGCCACCTGGCCCCAGGGCGTAAGGTATATTGAAAGCGAATTTATCACACGCTCACCATCTGCAACCACATTTGCTCTCTGGTTGTTATTACCAGTGAACGCCAATGCTTTGTTCATTTGGAAAGCAGAAAGGTAGCAAGTACCCGGAGTTCCACCATTTTCCCAAATGCTTTGCATAACGTCATCAAACTTGGTTTGTGAGAAAGCAGTTGCAGTACCATCGTCTGTACGTGCATCAGTACCGTCACCAGTTGGGTTTGCACCACTGTTTCCAGACTGAAAGTTTACGTTGCTTGTCATCCAAGCAGGCGCACCCGCCATTTCACGCGCAGTTGTGGCATTACCATTTACCTTTGCGTTATTATCAAAAAGAGCTTTTTCTACATCAAGCTTTTGCTCCTTAGAAATTTTCAAAACTTGGTATGCCATCTCTCTCGCTCTACCGGCTTTATCCAAACCTTCATCTGTGTCTGGAACGACAACTGCGTTTTTGAAGATTTGTGTTCTGTTGCTCAAACGTGTAGTTGCTGTTCGAGCTTCAGCAGTAGTTGCGTCACCTTCAATATGTGCGTTTGTAGCACTTGATCTTCATTACCTTCAGCTAGGTTCGTTACTTCCTAGCCCGTCTTTCAACTGCTACGGTTTTCACCGCAGATGAGACTATATCATCACCCTATAATTTAGGGGTTGGGCGCTTCCATTCACTTGAATGTACTCCTTACGGATAGTCGTTGAACCTTCCTCATTTGAGGCTTGGCTGCTGATTAGCGTATTTACTTTCATAAACTTAGCCTTCCAGACAATTCACCCAATCACAACTTAGCATTACTACTAAGCGGCCCAAGAATAGTTTAGGCTATCTGTTTGCCATTCATGCAAAGTGTTAGACGCAGTAGTTTTGCGACACTTTGTTAGAAATGGTGTTTCTTCAGGCGAAACGTTGTAAATAACGTCCTGAAGATCTTCTCTTATGCCAACAGCATCATCGTTATGTTACCAACTAGGAGTTTACCCTAATTTTCTAACGCTTTCACGCTAGTCCAGATCATATCTTCACCCTTGTATTAAGGGGCGGCGCACTCGTGGGCTTTTATTGACTGTTCTAGTCTCACATGCCTGATCGTTGAACCTTCATCTTATCCCTAAGACGCTTGGCTGCTGATTACCCAATTCGATACCTTTTTAAACATTCACGCTTACCGTTGCCAGTTACGTTGTAGTGTTATCGACTCTAAGGCTTCCCAGACAATTCACGCCGTTGCCAGTGCCTGTTACCAGACACAACAGCCTATGTGCTTAAGCTGTCGAACGTGTTACTTGGTTGTGCCATTTGTATTTCCTTTCAAAAGGCTAACTGTTTAGGATTAGATCAACTGCATCATCAATTGACCCGGTTTTACGTAAGCGATCTTGCTTTTGCTTACGCGCTTTAGCTTTCCCAACATTTGGCGTTTTTTTCGCACCGGCTTTCACTGGGGCAATGCTCTGCTTTTTTGAGGTGGCTTTGCCGCGCTTTTGCAAAAGTTTACGAAAACGCATGGCATCATACATTGCTAGTATATACCTGTGATCTCGCACGCTCTCCAATTCCTGTTGCGAAAACCCATAGTGCTCTCCTACTTCCATCAAGCCTTTTTTTATCACTTCGCCTTTTTGTGGGTCTGCAATATCAGGTAACTTTTCTGCAAGTAATTGAGTTTGCTGTTGGGTGAACGCTTGCAATTGCTGTTGCTGCTGTTGTTCTTGCTGCTTTTGCATTTGCTGAAATTGTTGCACCTTGGTATCGTGTTCAGCCTTGGCCTCGTCGTAAGATACTTTGCTTCCATATATGCTATGGGATCATTGTTAAATAATTCCTTTGACGGTGGGGTAGGCTCTGAGAAACCAGTTTGTTGCGCTTTTTGATAAAACTCCAACTGTTGTTGTTGCTGTTGGGCGAGGGCAGCAGTTTGCTCTTTGTAAGCTTTCTCAAGCTTCGCAACCTCTTGCATCCTCTGGTTGATGTAACCTTGCCCGGCCGCGGATTGCTTAAGCTGATCTAGTGTCCAGCTCTCCTCTTTGCCGTTTATTTTTACGGTGTGGAGACTGTCTTTTTCAGTGCTTTCCTCTAGGACTTCTTCTACATCGTCGCTGTCAAAATCAAGCTCTGACAGTTCTTCATCATCAAACTCTAAAGTTTCTTCGCTCTCAGCATCTTGCTCAGTTGGCTCAACAACTTCTTCCTCTGATGTTTCTTCTACCACTTCTTCTGTAGCATCTTCAGTACTATTGTCTGGTACTTGTATAAGCTGCTCAACGGCAGCATCAATTGTGTTAGCTGTGTCGTTCACGGTACTAACCCTTTCTTAAATCTAAAAATGTCTCTGCTGCAATTGCAGCGTCAAGGTTCATTTCGATTAAATTTAATGCACGAATAACTGCGTGCGCTTCTTCGCGTGCCTCAATATCTTTGGCATCGCTAGTTGCGAAAACATCTTTCTGACGCTCTCGAACATCCTCAACAAACTGCTTAAATGCAGTATCGTTCTTTAACCTTTTGGCCTCATCAGCCGTTATACGAATATCGCTCATTGTCCTTGGGCAATCCCTGCTACGGTTCTAAGCTTATCTTGTTCTGCTTTAACTCTGGCTACATCAACAGCTTGGCCGTACTGACCCGCAACTTTGGCTGCATCGACAAGTAAATCTTGCGCCATCTGATCGCGTTTTAGATCATCTTCTGCTGCTGCTTTGGTTGCGTCTAACTGTAGCTTCGCCATGTCAGTGCTCATCTTAGCTTGCGCTTTTATTTGCTCTGCTTGTAAAAATGCAGCGTTAGGGTCTTGCTGCTGTTGCGCCATCATAGCTTGTTGTTGCTGTTGTAACGCCAACATTTGCTGTTCAATCTCTTGGTTGATTGGCGCAAAGTATCTATCTGAGTTACGCACACCGGCTGCTGCCATCATATCTGTTATTGTGTTGCGTATGTTTGTAAGGCTCACTAAGCCATTCATAGGGCCATACTGTTGATAAACTTGGGTTTGCATTGTCAGTGCTTGCTGTAAGGCTGCTACCTTTTCATCTTCGCGTCCAGTACCCAAGCCCACGTTTACGCTTACGTCCATTGATACATCCCAGACTCTAGGATCAACTGGCACAAACTGACCGTTCATACGCATCATCTTTTCTTCATTGAAGTTCTTGTGCATGATACGCAGAATAATTTTAAACAGGTCCCTTAGCCCATCAGCAAGATTTCTAACCATCACTTCTACTTGCCCTGCGGCTGCTTCTACGCTTGCTGTAACGGCTGCTTTTGTTGTGGACTGCAATGCATCAGGATTGAGTGCAAGGTTCTGGGTAACGCCTGTTTTTTGCTCAACAAGCTTATCCATGTAATTTAGTGCGCTTAGTGTCTGACCCGCAGTAAACGGCACGCTTAAATCTTGTATGCTGCCTTGCTGCCTCATTCTGACCAAGCCGCCAATCTCAGCGTTCATTAAATCTTCTACATTTACGCTACCTTCTAGAAACCCAAGTCTAGGGCTGTTGGTTAATGCTACGTTATCGAGTATGCCACGCAATATTGCTGTGCTTGCGTCCTGGTCATCTGCAATAAGCTCACAAAGGCTACGTCCGTAGAAACTGTGAGGCTCTGGGTCTACTTCTAGCTTGACCATTGGCACTTCATCGCAAGGCTCAAAATCTAATAACTCATATGCAGTGCCACCCAACAGAAACTTATGCAGAACAGGTATGCCAGTACCGTCAACATCCATACGCATATAAGCTTCTGTTATTGTTACGTTTTTCATTGCAGGGTCTTGTTCATCGTCATCTGCAAAATCTTCATCATAACCTTGCCGTGCTTGCACCTCTGCTTCTGTTATTTCAGAGCCGCTAGTCATACCATCGAGGTTAAAAACTGTGTCTGGGTCATAGCCCATTGCGATCACATCACCGGCACGCATATCAGTTCTGTGTGCTACAATGTATGCGTCCTCAATCGTTCTAGCATCTCGATTTACAAAAAATTCCTCTGGCGGTACGCTTTCTATGCATAGATCGCCTTTCATTTCTTTGCGGCTAAGTTTGACTGCAAAGATTGGTGCTTCCACATCCATGCCGAACTCATCTAATTCCATGCGCATTTCCATGCTTTGTTCTAGCACTTCAACGTCGAAATCGCTTGTAAGTAAGCTTAACTCATCTTCAGAAAGATCTGATAATGTGTATATTTTTGCTGTTGGGTATTCCTTGTGATACGCCTTGATAATGCCCTGCTTTTTCACAAGCGCGTCATGGATTGCATCAGATAAAACACGGTAGCCGTTTAGTCTATTAAACTCATGGTTAATGAAATCTGTAGCCTGTTCTGCCATTGCAACATCTTCTGGGCCGTGCGGAACAAACTCAACAGCTTTAGTTGTAGACATAAACACACGCATAATTGATGGTTTAACGCTACGCACAACGTCTCTGACTTTTGTTGCTACAACCTTGCTTCTGCCATCTTCATAGCCAATATCTACTTCGCCATCATAATATCTTTGCGCTTTTAGTCTTGTGTCGCTTATTTCGCTTTCAACAAAATCAACTGCGTTTTGCATAGCGTCTTGGACAATTGCAGATATTTCTTGTTCTGTTTTAGGTTGTATTTCCATTACTGGACTCCAAACATTTCGCCTAATATTCCTCGACCGGCTTTTGACAATGGCGCAGTCATATCTGCCGCTGGTGCTGTGGCTTCCCTTGATCCAACTGTGGTGCCAAGTGATCTTATTCTTGGCGTTAGATTAGCGATAAGCTCTTGTGCTTTAGCAATGCCTCTTTCATCAGTGATTGCACGGCGCACCACCTCTGGATCTTCTGATACCAAGATTTGTGCGATCCTAGCTCGTTCTTTATCTGTTAGCTCTCTAGAAAAACTGTTTACTAATTTTCTACTTACAGAGAGTAGGGCGTTTACATCACCTAATGCAGCAGCCGTTCCTTCCGCAGCCGTAATGCCTGCGCCTTGTGCATTTTTAGCTAATAGGGTTTCTGCTGTTTGTGTATTTCGTAAAACTGTTTGTGCTACATCTTCCGACTCAGTTGCCATTTCTAATTTTTTAATTATAGCTCTTTGATCGTTCGGCATTAGGAATAAGCTCTCTAAACAACATTCCTTCTTTTTTGCCTTCGTCTAGCAAGTTTCTCATAAGGCTTTTGTCTTGCCCAGTAGCAAACTTACCTTGCAGTGCAGCAAGAAAACCAGAACGATAACTTGCAAGCGCCTCTGGATTTTTAGCAAAAGTGTCTTGTAGATTTACGATCACTTCATTTACATCACCAGTAAGAGCTTTTCTGCCTGCTAGAAATGCCTCACGGTTTTGCCTTACGGCTGCCGCTTGTGCTCTTGTATTCATCAAATCTGGCACAGACGTATCTAAAACTGACCGCAAAGATTTTTCTATATCTTGCGTTGCAATCCCTAAGTCTATGTCTTTGGCATCAAACTCTTTTCTTGATGTTTGGGAAAGTACACGCCTTATTTTTTCTGCTTCTGCGACTGTTGGCTTTCGAGAAAACATTACACGCCCTGCGTCATCAACTCTGTAGACGTTTTGCAAACCTTGCCTTTGTGCAATCTTGTTAAGCATTGACCCAACATCAGGGTTATTTTTTAATATTGATGAAAGCTCCATAAATACTTCGTCACTAACTTCTTGCGTTTCAAAAGGCTTATATGCTGCACGTTCCGCAAGTCTTGTTTCTGCTTCGCTAGTAGCTTGGTTGCGCATAGCAGAAGCAGTTGGATCAGAAGCATCTGGGTCAAGCTTTGTTGCTAAATCTTTTTTAACATTACCGCGTAATTGCATTGGCCGTCTTTCTAGGGCTTTTTGCAAAATGGGTGCAGCTTCGCCGCCTTGACCACGTAAGGCTTTTACAGATGAAGCCAATGTTCTGTTTTCTGCTAATATTTTACCTTCTGCAATTTCTTGCACAATTTGATCTGGTGATTTGCCTGTTTGCTCAACAAGCCTTTGTATTTCGTTTTCAACGATTGTTGCGCCACGTTTGCCAGTTGTTCGTCTGGCAACATCAACCAAAGCTTCTAAGGTATTACCTAGATACTGCGCTCCTTTACCGCCAAGATAACCACCGCCTGCGCCAAAAAGCACTCCAGCAGGTACGCGATCTAATCTCTCACTAACGCCACCTTCACCAGTGCCATAAGCATATGCCGCACCTTCGCCTGCACCTCGCAAAGCCAATCTACCAAGTGTTGATGGTGCGCCTCCTGGCACAAACATCGTAGCGGCAGCCCCACCGAGTTCATATGCAAGCGCCTCACCTGGATATGCCTCTTGATAATCTTTTATACCGCCACGTATTTCTGACAGTATTTCATCAACTGAGCGATCTGAAACAGCGGCTCTAGCATAGGCTTCTAGCTCATCACCAAAGCCAAGCGTAAGACCTTGCGCTGCTGTTCGTAACCTTTGTTTGGGCACCGCTTGCTTTTGCTCAACAACAATAGCTTTCTTTTGTAAGGCTTGATCTATTATGGCATCAAGTTTTTGTTGGTCAGCCATCTAAAGCCTCCAAATATTCTTTGCGCATTTGTTCTGTAAAGCCAGTACCGTCAACGTTTTGCCATGCGTTGCGCCACTCTGCTTCTGTCGCGTATCTTGACGGTTTTGGTGGCACTTGCAGTATTGTTGGCTTTTCTGGGATCTCGCCTTTAAATCTAAAATCTGGAATTACTTGTTCTGGAGCTAAACCCGCGTTTTTGGCAAAATTACTATATTGACCGGCAAGGTTCATATACTGATCTTCTGCGCCAGAATATAATCTAGAAGCTCGATCAACATAATCTGCACGTTGCGTTTCTGTTAGTCTCGTTCCTTCTCTTATTCTATTGTAAAGCCCTCTTACACGCTCTGGAACATTTGCAGCGTTTTGTGCTGTTGCAAACTCTCCCTCACGAACAACCGAACCAGGATCGAGCACTTTCATAAAGTTAAAAATCAATGCCAAATCACCGGCGGGTGATGGGTCTGTAGCGGAACTTATTACCCTAGAGAAAGAAAACGAAATATCAGAAAAGTCTTTTACTGGTTTCAGACCTGTAAACTCTTTTCTAAAATCCATAATAGATTTATTCATTTTTGTTGGGTCAGTTGTTGCAAATCTACTTTTAACAATCTCTGACATAATAGTATTTACCATGCCTGGGTTTTGTTCTGCCATCGCACCGAGTTGCGGATTAATACTTTTAAGATATGCTATGCTTTTATTTGTTTGCGCTTGCGCCTTGCGATCTTCAATGCGTTTTGCCGCAAGTTGTTGCAACGCTTGTGTTTGCTGTGGATTGCCAGACAAGCTCATCAAGGCGATTGCTAACTGATCTCTGGCGTTTGGGTCTTTGCCGGTTATCGCATCACCTATGCGCCCAAACCCACGCTGCATATTCTGGCCAAAGTTACCAAGCAATCCTGTTTGTTGAACCATGTTTGACTCCTAGAAAAATGGTAGCAAACCACCAAGAATACCAAGTATGCCGGGGTTTTGTCGTGTTGTGCTTGACTGTGGTACTGGCGCTGCGCCTAATGCTGCAATTGTTGGTGATAGGCTTTGCATTGGGCTGTTTGAGTAGCCTGCAAAGTCTTGCCGCGCTGCATCAATAAGAGACTGTTGCAATGCCCTTTGCATAATACCTTGCTGCATCATGTCTTGGTTGATTGTTCTGCCAGTTGTAAATGCTTGGTTAGCCAACTCGCCAAGCTGATTAGCTGCGCCTAAACGTTGGGTTCTGTCAGTCATTGCTGCGTCTAATGATCTATTATAAGCATCTCTACGCATCGGTGCGATTAGGTTGCCTGCTACTCTGCCAAACTCTGCATTGGTAACACCTTCCGCAACGCCTTGCCTTGAGCCGCCAAACGCATTTGCTCTCGTTGCTGCTGCGCCTAAATCGTTTACAGCCATTTGCCTTTGTCGCTCAATATCAGCTTGCGTAGTGTCAATGACGTTTTGCGTGTAGGGGTTCATGTATGCGCCAACGTTAAGAGGGGCTGCAACGGCTGCTTGTGTTGCGCCTAATGCGCCTTGCAAACCTCTTGAAGCAGCTTGATTGACGTTGAAGCCAGTAGGAGGTGTAGGCATTGTTTGCGCCTGCATTGTCACTGGCTGTACTTGACCGCCGCCTTTTTGTCCTTGACCTGCCATTATAATATCCTCTGTGTGTTACTCATCATCTGCCACCTTGACCTCTGAAACTTTGTCCACCAGACTTATAGTCTTTGACTCTATCTTTTGACGTGTTTCTGCTTCTATCTTTGTTAGCTCTTTTCTCTCTACGCTCTTTGCTTGCTTTTCTTGCTGCTTCTGCCGCATCTGCTATTTCGCTGGTTACAAAGTTGTAGCTATCTTGCAGACTGCCTAAAACGCCTGTGGTTGGATCATCTTGAGCGTAGCTACCGCCAATATTACGGATACCTGCCGCAAGCATAGAATCTGCTGCCAATCGAGCCTGATCTGCTGCTGACGCATCGTTAATATCGCTTTCTGTTAAACTACCTTTTGTTTTGCTTACGGTCTTACCGCTTTTTGTTGTAAACGTCGTAATTGCATTTTCATTTGCTGCTTTTATACCCGCGTTGAATCCTGGGTTATCTTCTGGCAACGCCGTGCCTGCTGAAATCTGCGCACCGTAATTCCAGAAAAGCATCTATAATATTTTGATGAGCAACATCTTTACTGCCGCCGTATGTGGTGAAGCCAGTGCCGCCTACGTTGCCATATTTATTATCAATGGTTGAGCTAGAACCGCCGCCGCCACCGCCAGTTGAAGTAGTGGTAGTTGTAGTTGTTGTGTTATTAATTGGCGTTGAGTTAATATCAACAAGCTCACCCATATCAAAAGTGCCTGCGGGATTATAACCAAACGGATCAATAAACATGCTATTGATTGCGTTAAACTGCCCAGGACGTGCTAACGCAAACTCATTCATTGTCTGATTAAACAAAGGCGCGGCAGAGTAGGCGCGTATGCCATCTGCGTAAGTTGTTGGTTCGCCCATGCCGCCAAAAACATCTGCACCAACTGGCGCACCTAAACCAAATGCATCAGCCGCTTGTGCCGTATTGCCAAACGCGCTTTGTTGCATAGGTGTAAAAGCCGCAACGGTAGGGCCAAAGCTTTGTGGCACATACCCAAGCTTGCTTACAAAGTCTGCGCGTTGCAGATTATTCCGTGCAGCGTTTTCTATATAGTCTGGGATTTCAACGCTCGTAGATGATCCACCCTTGCTCATTTATATCTCCTTAACGTAACTGGTATGCATTGGTTCCCATCCATGCTTTGCTAATGGTTTTTTCCAACCAAAACGGCCTGTCATGTTTAATGCAGTGCACCCTTGCTCTTTTGCCCAATTTATCACGCTCTCATGCATTTCTAAAATTTCGGTGAGATCGCCACCGCCAAGGAAAACATTGAGCACCTTTTTCTTTGGATATTTTATGATCTCTGTAACCAAACAGCTTTTCTCAGCAGGCCATAATTGCATGGTGCCTTTGTATAAACCTTCGTAAATATCAATTATGTCATGCGTACCGCCGCTATACTTTAGGGCTGCTTCTATGTGTGGCTTGCAACGCTCAAACTCTGGATGCATCAAAACGCGCCTCCACTAAGAGCAACACGCTTCCAAATGTTTGTGCTTCCATCATAGGTTGCAGTGCAGATGTAAATGTAATTCGTATCCCAACTGATAAGACCGGCCGTATCGCCAGACGCGCCAACGCTGCTTGCAGGCACAGATTGCTTAACGACAACTTCTTTAAATGCACCAGATTGGCTTATCACTGGCTTAATAGTAGAACGGTCAAACATCAGATAACCGTTTTCTTTTGCGCTTTCACCGCCTGTTTGCTGAACTAATGCAGATTGCGTGCGATTGAGAAAAACGTTCAAACGCCTTGCCCAATCTTTCCAATCACCACCGTAAGGCTCTGGCGCTGCGTATTGCGTCATCTGCGCCCTCCGGCTACCGCATCAACTCGATTGATACCCACACGCCAATCTGTCAGTGATTGACCCTCAACGCGCAAACGTAACTGTCTGCCAGTAAACCTTACGCTTGTGGGTTGGTAAGAGAGAAGGGGCCGTAACTACGCTCTGTGCCATTAGGGTAAAACCTTGACTTAAACGTAGCGTTTACATCGCCTTGGTTTTTCTCATCTGGGATTAACTCAGTTACGCTAATAACGTTATCGCCACTGCCAATCCTAAATGGGCCAGTTTCAGCAAAAGGCGTCAACGTACCATAGTCAAAACCAACCTCATGCTCATAAACATACATATCACTAGCATCTGCAAGCATGGGCTGTCTAAACGCGCCTCGGTCTGTGCCTGCTGTGCGGTCTAGCTCTCCGATATACCAAGTGTTTTCGCTATAGTTATACACCACGTATCTGTCGTTTTCTGTAGAGCCGCTAGATGGGTAGTACCACCAAATCTCGTTGTACAAGCTATTAGATACGCCAAAGACTTTACTGATCTGTGCCTTGTTTATGTCGTTAAATACGTAGTCAGAAACTTCGCTGTTTAGTTCTGCAACTGAGCTACCATTATATGCAAAGAATGAATTAACCCCCATCCACACTGCGCCTTGATCTACAACCACGCAAGCTAATGCAGCCGCCAAACCACAAGCGGTACCTACACGCTCTATTCCATAAACATAGGGTGGGCCTTGGTATGTTGCGAAATGTGCGTCTCTGCTTGTTAAGATTAAAGAACCACCACGCACGTTTACACCCGCCATAATTGTGCCAGTAGTAGCAAGCTCTAAGTCACCGGCTTCATTTGTCGTCGCAGGCGTCCATGTGTTGTTATCTTCTCGATCTGACCATTGCACCTTTCTAGGATTGCCACCTGCACCCAACGCAAAAACAAATCTTTCCTCAGTAACAAGGATTGCTTCGTTACCAGTTGGGGCATTGCTTAGTAGCGCAGCAGGGGTGCCAGTGTTCAAGGCCCACTCGTAAATCTTACCATCATCTGCATTTTGAGCTAACAAACGCTCACCCCAAGCTGCAAATGCCAAACCGTCGCGGGTTGTATGTTTGTTGTGTCTTGTCGTGCTACGCCATAAGCTAAGGTGCCGTAGAAACCGCTACCATATGCAGTAAAGGCGGCTGCATCTTCTCGACCCGCGCTTAATCCAACTGGCGTAATGTCATACTTCACGCCTGCGTTGGTGTAAGCAAAAAGCTTGTTGTAAGTGCCAGACGCTATGTATCGGTTGCTGCTATTGTCTGTCCAAGCAAGCATGCCTCTAAGTTTATTAGGTGCAGCAGAAGTAGACTTCTTGCGCCAACCGCCAACAGGTCGCATCAAGCCATCATGCCAACGCACCAAGTTAACGTCGCGCCATCGACCTTCGCCCTGCAAATCCGTTCCGTTTCGATATACTCCGGGTGGGATTTTAAGGTCTACAAGTGCCATGACGCCTCACGTTTTCGTTACACCTACAAAATAACATAGTATCTAGTACTTGTATAATTACGGCGCGGTAGGCCAATCGTCATCACCCAAGTTAGGCCAGTTGTCATGCGCGGTAATGTCTCGCAAGGCTTGGCGATACGTGGTCATTTCGCTAGACATTGTAACATCTGACAATGCGTAGAAGTCTGTCTCTGCAAGTTTGGCGTCTCTTGTGGCTCTATGCCCTGCCGCAGTGTTAGCATCTAGTGTAGCTTGATATGCGGCTTCTTGTTCTGCTTTAGTGTCACCACCTTCAATGTCAGCAAACATGTCACGAGCTACATACTTCTCAACCCAATTGCCGTTAGCATCTTGCTCGACACCATCACGCACACTTATCTGGTAATCACCAGTTGTAGCGGCTGGGCTTCGGAGTACTGCGTCTAGGTTCATTGCGTCTAGCGTTGCTGCTTTCCAGACACG
>FUIF01017795.1_pt1 | contig 15761 bp, 20 predicted proteins | sample 1003461 | NCBI WGS metagenome assembly FUIF01 (sample SAMEA80401918, study PRJEB19352) | marine metagenome | reverse complement strand
GATCAGGAAGATCGCGACCATCGCTGCCTTGCCTTGCTCCATGACTGGAGCGGATGTCAGGTTACTCTGTAGACGAACCACCCAGCAAAGAAGACGATCGAAACGATTGCGAGGGGCCAGAGATCGAGACGGCCGAGATCGAAGATGATCACGGGTCGCAGCGCCCGTTCTCGTGCCACGCAAGGCCAGTCTCGGACTCCTCACCACTCGTGATGATGTCGAGGTCTCCGTCGCCATCCACGTCAGCCACGCGAGGATCGTCGAGCTTCGATTCCCAGCCACCCACAGCGACAGCGTGGAAGTCCCACCCTGTCGCCGTCTGCTCTACCCACCACACGTTTGAGGTAGGCGAGCTCGCAGTGGTCAACGCGATATCGAGGTCGCCGTCCAGGTCGATGTCGCCGAGAACGCACCCCTTCATGTCTCGCGATTCAAGCGAGGTCGGCAGTGTGATCGCGTGGTCGGTCCACGTGGTCGCAGAGTCGTCGTTCTCGTACCAACGCAGGTGAGACCAGGTCGAAGTTCCTGCATCGAGGTACGGCGCAACGATGTCGTCGTCGCCATCGTCGTCGACGTCACCAAGGCAGCCAATCATGGCCTGGCGACGGTCGTTGTTGGCCGCTCCGTTGGCCGAGTGTTCACCGATGTAGTGAATCGTCCATGTGCCTCCAACGCCTCCGGTGGTGCCGTTCTCTGCCCACGCGAATCCCTCGTCGGGCAGTGAGCTCGAGGTGCGGCGGATCGCCAGCAGCGCATCGAGGTCGCCGTCTCCATCAACGTCCATCGGCGCGGCCCACATGACCCAGCGCGCGCGGATGACGAGGGTGCGGGTCCAATCGAGCTGGTCCTCGTACACACCGGACCCTGTCGAGGTTTCGAGGTTCACGGTGTCGCGGTAGCCACTCGAGGGCTGCTCCCAGACGTAAAGACGAGACGTCTCGGGCAGCCCGAGCACATCGAACGCGCCGCCATCGCCCGACCAATCTGCGGCCACGGCCTCGAGCCATCGGTCCGAAACGATCGACGACTCGCGCAGCCGGACGCCCGTCCACGTGCGCATATCGTCGTCGTTCCAGTGAACGGTGAGACCGCCGCCCGCGACCTGCGATGCCGAGACGATGTCCACCTCCCCATCGACGTCAAAGTCCTGCGCCAGCACTCCTTCTGCTGCATCAATATCGAGCGCAACGTCCACACGTGACCACCCGATCGCGCTCGGGTGCCCTTCGCTCAGAAGCGAGCTCGACGTTCCGGGATGGAAGTGCAGTGAGACCGTGTCGCCCGCCTCCCAAGCTCCGACCACATCGAGCAGGCCGTCGCTGTTGAAGTCCGCGAGCTCGAGCCCGTCCGAGTGCTGGTCGACGCCGTCCCGCGAGATGTCCGGGGCGATTGTGTGCGCTGTCCAGGTTCCCGCGGACGGGTCACCCATGCAGCTAGGACCCGCATCAGACAGAGCAACACGAGTATCGGCGACGTCAACGCCACCGCACCCGACAAGAAGAAGGACCAGCAAACACCGATTCATTGCGTCACCCCTGGTAGCGAGAGCCCGTATCGAGAGAAGTAAGAAGCGAGCGCAGCGTCCTCGTCTGCAGTGAGAAGGCGCTTCACGAAAATGACTTCGGCGATCTGGCCGGTGAAACCCGTTGCCCCGGCAGCACCGAGCGCACCGATGCAAAACTCCTGGCTCGCCGACATCGCACCGATGTTTGCGGTGGTCGCCGTCTGCCCAACACCGTTCTCCCAGGCACGCCCCGTGTTGTTGGTGGGAGCCGTCTCGCCCTGGTAGACTCCAGCGAAACAACAGACGGCGTTCAGCGTGAGCGCTGTCCCATCAGAGTTGTGCTGGGTGGTGCCATCGTGGTTTCTGAATCTCGCGGCTCCAGACGTTCGCGACGAGAGCTGAAAACCTGGGCTGAAGCCGTCGATAGCGACCACGCCACCGACGCCCGCTCCTGTCGGTCGAAAGATCGCAATCAGTGAATAGTCACCGTCATCGGCAATCGCCCAAGCCGTCGTGTTGGCCGACGGCATGACGTCACCGCCATCGAAGTTGAGCGTCGCTCGTCCGCCGAAGTTCGCGTCAGATGCGATGAGGTCAGGGCGATCGGACGCAACGCTCTGCGATAGGTCGAGTGCGGACTCGGAGCCTTGGTTGACCCAGTCGGTTACTTCGAGCGACTCCTCCGTCACGCCGAGGTCGGCTCGCCACCACCCCTCGGGGCTCAACGATGCGGGCGACCACGCGTCACCAGACACGTAGACGTCGCTACGCCTGTTCCCAGGCAATGCCATTCGAGTCATTTGCTTCCTACGGATGACAGATGTGAGGTGGCGGAGAGACGGCCTGTTCGTTGACGGCGTCGGTGTCCGCGCTTCGGAGCTCAATCATCCGCAGGTCACCAACTGCGTGAGCTGAGGTGGCCTCGGCGACGATCTGAACCGCCGGGCCATCGAAGATGTCTAGGCTTTGTGCGTAGGGACCAAGTCCTGACTTGCACCCGTTCGTTACCAGGTGTGCGCCATGCCCAAGGATGTGATGGTCGGGCACGTGGTAGTGCCCCTGCCAGAGCGCCTCGACTCGTTGGCCAAGGTGGCCCGCCGAATCAAACCGCTGAAGAGCCTCGGTGATCTTCTTGATGTCGATTCGAATGCCAGGGCTGCCACCGCCGAAACTCGTGTCTCCGTGCGTCAGCAAGTGCTGCCGACCGCAAATCATCGGTGCGGTCCACGGTGTCTTGGGAAAGTGGACCGTGACGTCGTCCTGGTCTCTAAAGATCGCTCTGAGGCCCGAATAGACAACGCCAATCGGCCCGTCGTACTTCTGGCTGATGGCCCTACCCGGGTTTTTGTCGGACCAGCGGTCGTGGTTGCCCGGCGTGCACCACACGTGAATCTGCTGAAACCATCCGCGCAGGTAGTCGATGGCTTCGGTCAGAAACCCAGCGCGCACCGTGCATCTGCTCGGCAAGCATGCGAATGCCGGCGTCGCCCATGTGGATTGTGCCGGCGATCATGTCACCACCCAGAAGCAGGTGACAGCAAGGCGTGTTCTCGCGCCGGTGTATCTTGTACGCGGCTACCTCACGCACGAAGTGGCCCAGCCGCCGCGCGGCTATCTGCCAGTTGTACCCACCGCCGGGCACCTCTTCGGGATCGACGTCTGCACCCCAGTGCGTGTCACTTAGAAACGCAACGACCGCCCGCTGACCTACAGAGTGGGTGGGTGGACAGAACTTGCGACCTTCCCGAATAACTGGCGGGTGACGCTCAACCGCGTCAGCAAGCGCATTGCGGATCTTCCGGGTGATCCACTCCTCATCACCCACCAGCCGCTCGAGCTTGCGAACGTAGGACGACTGACGCTGCACCTGCCTTCGCTGACCCAAGTCTGCACGGCTCGGCTCCATGTCGGGGTGCTCGTTGGCGTAGGCCTGAGCGAGCGTCTTGAGCGAAGCAAACGGTCCAATGGATGCGAGATCATCGTTGTGAATCGCCGGACCTTCTGTGTCCCTGCTCCAACGCTTCAGCTTGTCACGGGTGATTTCCCGCACGGGCAGTCCAAGGTCAGCTGCCGCCGAGCGCATGGCGTCGAGGATGTACTCCCGATATGCGTCAGTTCCCCTGGGTGGCTTCGGGCCGCGCATACACGCTATCGACCGTGCTTCTTGTTGAGATCGTCCTCGTCCTGAGCCTTCGCTGCTTCATACGCGTCCTTGCGAGACTCGATGTCGCGACGAACGATCTCCTCGGCCTCACCAGATGACATGCCGCCCTCAATAAGCCCTTGGATCATCTTGATGAGCTCAGGCAACACACGCCCCGCCACATCGGCTGCTACAAGAACCCATTCACTGCGCACCTCCAGCAGTGGCCACACCAAGCGTCGAAAGTTCTGGAACAAGTGCGCGCAGCTGAGCCCAAAGCTCAAGCGCAGTGGAGATCGCCTCAGCGACCGCGCCCTCAAGGCCGCTGTCGAGCGCGGCGCGCGCGGTGGCCTGCGAGCCTCGGAGCGCCTCGAAACCGGCCACCATCGGATCGCGCACCGAGTGAACCTGGTCCATCGCTGCGCGGTCCTGCTCGTAAGTCGTCTCCTGACGAGCCACGATGGCGTCGCGGAATGCGTCGCACGTGTCCACCGCCATCTGATAGGTCGGTCGGCCACGTCCGTGATGCCGTTCAGCACCTCGTGACCGGCCCTTACCTCTGAAGGGCTTGCACCACATCCAGCAAGAAGGGTGGCGAAGAACAGGAGCACAAACCCCATCGTCACCATGTCCACGGCTCTCATTGCTTGTCCTTTCCACGGACCCCGATACGCGGAAGCCAATGCGTGACTGCATCGAGTGCTCCCGCCATGGCGTCCGCGAAGCGCACCGCGTTGCGTGCTGCTTCGTCGTCCCATTCCGCCTTCGTCGAACGCGCATAGTGATCGAAGGCGCGCGCGGCTGCCTGCAGCGCGTGGCTCAGGGCGGTCAGCGCGACTAGGATCGCGAGGATGTACGGACTCGCGTCGTCCAACGCCTGTAGAAAATCGCCCATCACTGCCTCCGGATGTCACTTGTGAGACGCGACCACTGAGACGACGCACGTGTGCGCCACGGCAGGGGTGGACCGCTGGTCACAAACACATGCGTCGACCCAGGGGTCGCGAAAGATCAGGTTCGCTTGCGTGCGCGAACCTCAAAGTCGTCACACCAAGTCACGACTCCGTCAGAGTCCTCGGCCTCAGCTTCCCAGCGACCCACCACAGTGAGAATCGACGAAACAGGCGTATAGATGGCTATTCCGTTGGTCTCGGGCGACTCGGGGGTGATGCCCGACACGACGGTCTGAGTCGCGTCCGGGTCGATGAGGATGAGCGTCACCGTTTTCCCCGTGAGGTCGTAAGGGTCGCCAGTCTTGCTGTCGACGAACTCCATCCGAATCGGGATGTTGCTGCCCTCGGGGTAAACACCGCTCATACCTCTAGCTCCAGGTCGACCGAATCGTCGGTCTCAAGACGAAGCTCTACGTCGTCCTCTGTCGACAGAGTCAGACACACTCGTTCGTCGGTCTCGAGTCTCAGGTCTACATCTGCGTCGACCTTGAATGTCAGGCAGAGCTCGTCATCCATTGAGCCCACCAAAGCGTAGGAGGACGTAGGGGGTCGACCTCGAAGGAGAGTCTCAAATACGGGTGCACCGAATGACGCTGAGGACGACGAGCTTGAGAAGGCTCCCCGTGTCGACATCGACGCAGCGGAATAGGGAAACATCCCACGTGTGGACAGGGAGATGGCTGTAGTCATGACCTGCTGAACCTCACCCGCTTGCCACCGTTCTCGACGGTGAGCGTGATGCTCATGCCGTCAACGCTGTAGGAGCCTGGTGTGCCCGTCTCCGGCTCATCCACGACGAGCTCAGCGTCTGGGTCGCAGCCCAACACCTGCCAAATCTCCTTTAGCCGAGACTCGATAGTCCCAATGCTGACCAGGCCTGCGCTGTTGGCAGAGCGGACAGACACCTGATTGACGTTCGTGACGTCCGCGATGTTGGAGTTTGCTCCTACGAGGTTCACGGCATACTGACCGTCCTCGAACGTGATTGTGTAGCCGTTGATGATCGACACCACGCGAGCCAGCGTCACGCCTGCCACCGTTACCTCGGCGTTGTGCGAGTGCGTGTCGACGAACGGCATGCCCTCATCGTCTTCGATGTCCTTGAGGGCCAGTCGAAAGGTGTCGATGTCGAGTTCGCGAATCTCTGGGCTGGCTTGAACCAGGGTTGTGTCGGTCTTCGGTACCGTGATCACCTTGGTGTTCCAGTCGACCGAGATCGCCACGTCACAACCCGCTTGTCGGCCCGGACCCAGCCACGCCCACGGTCGCCATGATCAGGGTCTTCCTGAGTTGCTCAACCTCAGCACGCAGGGTGCCGATCGCGCGCTCCCGCTGAACCTTGTCCTCTTCAAGGCGCGACAGCCGGGCGCGCACCTCTACTAGGGCGTCAGCGAGAGCTGTTGCGTTTCGCTCGTTTACTTCATTCATCGTCGATCAAGAAGACGGTGGTTGAGAACCCGGACGACGCGACCGTTCCAGCAATCGCACCGGTCTTGTAGAATGGCGAAGCGGAGCTCTTTCTCGCACGGCCCGAGCAGGGTTGGTCGGATGAGTAGTTGAATGTCGTGGTCTCGATGACACCACTGACGTTCGTCGTGCCGTCCAAGATCACGCCTGTGCTGACGATTGTTCCCGTCGCCGGAGTCGTTGGAGTGCCGCTCACCGTGTAGGTGTAGGCATTGGTTCCGGTGACGGTGATTGTCTGCACGCCATTGTACTCGGACTGATCCGCGCCGCTGACGACGACCTTGGCGCCGGTGACTAGACCATGAGCAGTGTGGGTCACCGTGGCAGTGCTGCCCGAGCGCGTGATGCTGACCGAGTCCTCGAAGGGCAGCGGGCCACCGTTTGCGGCGAGCAGAAGAACACGCGCGGACTGGATGTCGCTGCCATCGGAGGCCGCCTGAACGGTGACGGAAACTGTGACGTTGTTGTTGATGACGACGGAGCCCGCACCGGTCTCTGTGACCGTTGGCGTGGTCCCACCGTTCGACACGTTGATGGTGACCGTGCCCGATGCGTGCGTGGTCTCGATATCGTTGGTACCCGACTGATCGAAGAACACGTTCGAGAAGTTGTACGTGCCCGCCGTGTCGATCAGAATCGCGTGCTTTCCTGCATAAGACTCGAAACGCATGTCTGCGATGTCCATAGCCCCCGCCGTCATCTCCAAAGCGTGAGAGCCGTTCGGGCTCTTGAACGTCGACCCGTCTACGTCCACGCCTGTATCGGCGAAGACCACCTCGTCAACGTCCTCCCAGGTCGCCGGTCCGGTGATTGACGAACCCAGCGTGAATGCACCCATGCCTGTGAACGTGGGGCTACTGAAAGTCACCACGGCCGCGTCGTCCTGGTCCCAGTCGAACGCAGCTCGCGTGCCCCAGATGTATGTGCCCGAGAACGTAGCAGTGTCTGCAGCGTTGTTTCTCAGGTTGAGATAGGTGCGCATCGCCTGGGTCGTGATTCGCACCCGCGGGTCTGCGCTATCGTTCGACACGGGCGACACGATTGTCGCTCCGTTGTCGTTGAATGTTGTGGCCGTGGAGTTATCTCCCACGCGAAACGGCATATCGATGAAGATGACCGAGCCGATCTTGCGCACCCAGTTGCCGAGCTTGTCGGTGTAGTCGGTGCCCTGAATCAGGTCCACTGCGTCCTGGAACGATGACGAAGCGCCTGTGAACGTCGGCGTGTCTCCGCTCGACTTCGTCGTGTCGACCACGTAGAGCTTGCCCTGGTAGTTCCAACTCGTACTCGAACCAGCCATGTTCAGACGCGTCACGAGGATCGCGAAGCTCGTTACGTTGGTGTTGTCGAACGTTCCTGAGCTCGCGTCGTGGCTCGAGTCGTTGAGGTCGATCGTGAAGGGGTATTGCCCCTTGATACACTCGGCGTTTGGAGTATCGCGGCCGCCTACATAGAAGTCTCGATATACTGTCGGAGGCGATCCAGTGCCGGAGTAGATGCGAATGATGATGCCGCCGTTGGCGACCGTGTCTGCCTGGATTCGGTTGGGAGCGTTGAACTGGCTATGCCAGAGCATCACCTTCGTGTCGGTCGAGACATCGTAGGCTGGGCTCTGACCGTTCTCAAACTCCTTGGCGTACCCCTTCGTTGTGCCACTGCTGTTGTTGTCGAACTCAGTCGCAACGCCAGTGATGGGCAGGCTCCCCGCTGCTTTCGTGCCGGTATTCGTCGGAGAGTTGATGTCGGCGAGCCACTTGGGATCACCCGCGCCCCGGCCGAGGTTGCAGTTGTCCTTTACCGTCGGCAGCGCGAACGTCATGGCACAAGCTGAAGCAGGTGGTCACCGTGTGGATTTCGAAACGTGGAGCCGTCCAGATCCGCGCTGGCGTGGTTGAGCTGCACTACGCCACAGTCGTTGAATGTTGCAGCACCCGTCACGGACGAACCCATGGCAAAGTCGCCAGTACGATTGAACCGGGCGCCCTCCACCGTAATCGTGCTAGCTAGATCGCTGTCGAAGTCCCAGGGCGGGTAGCTGTCACCGCAGTCGTAGAAGCCCGAGAGCGTGAGCGTGTCGGCGGCGTTGTCGCGAAGGTTCGCGTACACACGAAAAGCCTGATCGGTAACGTGAACACGTGGGTCCGATGCGGTGTCGGAGTCAGGCCAGAAGACGAACGCGCCGTTATCGTTGAACGTGGTTGCGGTTGAGTTGTCACCGAACTCAATGGGACATGCGATGGAAAAGACCGTGCCTTCACGCTTGAGCCACTCGTCGGTGATCTTCGTGTCGAACGCCGTTCCCATTGCCGTAATGCAATCGTCCCAGTCGCTGCTTGCACCAGTGAAGCGCGGGATGTTCGTTGCGCCCTTCGTCGTGTCGAACACAAAAACGCGCTGGTGGAAGTGCTGGATGGTTGACGTGCCTGACAGGTTGAACCGAACGGTTCCAAACCCGAAGCATTGAACGTCGGTGTTGTCGTAGGTGCCGATTACCGCGTCGTGGTCCGACACGTTCATGTCGATCACGATCATCTTCGGGTTCTCGCGAGCCTGACCCCCGACCGTGTCGTTACCAGCGATCTGCCATGTTCGGTAGTTAGTCGGCGGCGATCCGCTTCCTGTTCCAAGTCGGAACACGACACCATCGTTCGCCTTCGTCGCACACTGGACGCGGTTCGGCGCGTTGAACTGCCAGTTCGTCACGACCAGCTTGGTGTCTGTCGAGACGTCGTAGCCGCCGGACGCGAGAAACTCCCAGTAGACGCCACGAAGAGGACCCGTGGCTGAGCTCGCTTGCGTGTTCACAAAGCCGGTTGCGTTAGACCCTGTAAGAGGCAGCGATCCGTTGACCTTAGTGTTTCGCGTGGCTGGTTGAGCTTCGCCTGTGCCTGCGAAGGCGCCGCGAGCCCTAGCATCGACGTCCCAGTCCACCTGCATCAGGTGCACCGCTGTCGGGATGACAAACGTCATGGAGGCCAGCCCATTCGCTCAAACCACGCTGACTCGTCTTCTCCTGACGACGAAAGCTCGTCGAGCTCGAGCCACTCTTCTTCCGTTGGCATGTACACGGCCGCGATCTCTGGAAGCAGCCCGGAGTCGATTTGGTACATGCGTTCACAGTCGAGTGCGTGCGAGTCTGTGTTCGCATCGCGAACCGTCATCTGTGCAGCGACGCGGTCGCCGTCCATCAAGCGACGAACCGCATCGCACCCGTCGCTGTAGTTTGACCATTGGAACGGACCCACCAGCCCTCGTCTCCACGCCTCTTGCAGACGTTTCCACTCGAGGGCGGTGGTGCAGACGAGCATCAGGCGTCGCTAGTGCGAATCGCGGTGGTGGAGCCACCCGCCGAACCGAGCGTGCCCGTCGTCTCAAAGGTCTTGATCGGTGACGCTCCACCGTCCCGAACGCGAATGAACAGGCTGCGGTCGGAAGCATAGACGCCGGTGAAGGACGCCTGGCTGCTCCCGGCGAGCTCATCGATGTAGCTGATGAACACGTTGTTCGTGGATGTCGCGTTGTCCGAGCTGAAGTCAGTACTCGCGATCGTGAACGTCGAGCCTGTGTAGCTCGTGTACGCAACGCGACGGTAGATGCCCGAGTCGAGCTCGACACGCACGGTTCCGGTCGACGGCGTGTCCGTGGGAATCGAGGCCGTCACCACAATGGCCGTCTCGCTCACGCCGCTGAGCGTCGTATTGAGCGACAGCTGCGACACCTCGAGGTTGCCGGCGCTCTCCGGGCCGACCAGGACTCGATCCTCGCCGGACACAAGGCCACCCACTGTAAAGGTGACGTTGTTTGGCGGCACTCGCAGCGTATTGGAAAGGTCGAACAGCTGATCAGACGCGGTCAGGTCCGCCGGCTGAATGCCGATGCCGTAGGCACCAATGATGGCGGAACCAGTCGATGCGCCGATGAATGCGGGAGAGACCGTTCGTGCGGTGGGTGAGCCGTTGCAGTCTGCAGTCGCGCCCGACGTACGGCCTCGCATCTGAAGGTTGTCGACAGGTGCACCGCCACTCGTGAGCTGGATGTACAGGTTGCCCGTCGCGCCATCGTCATCCAACGCGAGCAAGATCCCCTCACCACCAGTCACCCCGGTGTCGTTGGGCGTCCCATTGATGTCTGCCGTTGCACCCGAGGTCAGTCCCGTGATCGGATCGTTGTCGACGACCGTTCCGGACCCGGACTCAATAGCCACAACCATCGATCCGGTGGCGCCCGAGTCAGTCAGCTGAATGAGCTTGCCGACGGCACCGCTCGTACCAAAGCTCAGATACTCGCCGAGTGAAAAGGGACCGCTGGCTTCGTTGTCGTAGTTGAACGAGGTGCCCCAAACCACAACCTCATCCTCGGTGAACGGGCCACTGGCCTCACCGTCGTAGGCGATTTGATGGGTGATGCCACGAAACAGCTCGCCGTTGATTCCGTGGATCGTCTCAGAGGTGGCCCTGCGCTGAATCCACTTCGTGCGCTCATAGAGGTCGTTGATCGACTGCGTTCCGAGATCCCATGGGAGTAGTACTCCTCGTTGACCGTGTCGCCGTTGATGTCGAGAAGCTGGAAGTCCCTCGGTGTTTACGATCGACGTCCACCCGGAGATGGTTCCAGCTGCGGTCTGGTTGTTCAGGTCCGAGCTGGTGAAAATAGCGGCGGTGCTGTTGCCCAGTCCCGCGGTCAGCGAGAACTCTGCATAGGTGTCGCCGAGCTCACGCGCCTGAACACGAAGGCGCTTGCCGTCGATGTCTGCGCCGTTGACGCGAGTCTTGACCATGATGCGCAGCAGAATGTTCGCCGCAGCGTCAGCGTTGAGGCCGCTCCCCCAGTAGCTGGTCAACAGCGCGCCATCCTGGACGATCTGAAGATTGGTACCCGACTCGACCGAGCCCACGACCACGAGGCCTGAGTAAACCGTGTCACCGCTGTCTTGGGTGATCGAACCGTCGAAGAGGTGCTCGGCGACGGTGTCGTCGATGTTGTACGGCGCGTTGAGCGTGATGATGTTGTCGGTCGAACGCTCTGAGGGTGTGCTGCTAGTGATGTCCAGGAGGTCGTTGCCCGACGCGATCGCGTCGTCGGCCTTGTCCTGAAGCCAACGGTGAAACTCGATCACCGTGTTGTTCGTTGTGGTGCCCGTGTATCGAATATCGCCGTTCGCGGCGATTGAGTAGTCAGTGTCTACGACTGCGGCCATTGCCGTCTCCGATCATTCCTGAGGGCGGCCGCTGGCCGCAGTGTTCTTTGTGGCGTCGATCCTGCGAACCTCGTCGCGGATATGAACGACGGTTTGCTCTGTGCTCATCGTCGTCACGGTGACCCAGGAGGCCCATGCGACAGCTCCACTTGCGAAGATGCCGATGAGGAACCCAGCGAGCTTCAACGCACCGCCCACACGCGCGGACGCATACTCGAGCGCGGTGACGCGGTTCGCGACGGGTTCCGTCTTCTTGGTGAGCTCAGTTCGAAGTCCGTCGATGGCTTCCTTGAGCTCGGGGATGGACTTGCGCAGGTCGTCCTGCAGGTTCTCAATGCGCTCACCAAGGACGGCGATCGTCACCTCCTGAGACTTCTCGTCACTCATGAAGGTCTCTCCACTGCTGAGGGGCCTCGCGGACGATTTCGTCCCAGAGCTCTGTGTCTGTGTGGTGCCAGTCCACGTCGCCCATCACGCACCCGCGAATGACGTGGCCCACCTCGTGACTGATGAGCCTCGCCTGGTGCTCCTCGGTCAGGAGCTCTCCCTCGACGCTCGTCGTTGAAATGACGACTACAGCACGACCAGGCAGGTCGAATGGGTGCAGCTGGTGGAATCCGTAGGCGCACCCGTACACGGGTCGGGACGTCTGACACCACTTCTGAACCTCAGGCTGTGGCGCCCTGAGCACCATGAGCCCACCGAGGAGTGGACACCGATTGGGGGTGACCTCATCGCGCCCGTGTGCTTCCCAAGCCTCAACCGTGAGGTCGACAATGCTGCGGTCTGACGCAGTCGGATGCTCGAGGTGTGGATACATCGACGAACACCCCGCGAGAAGTACCGCAGCGATGTACGTCGGCAGCCGGCTCATTGCGGGCCAGAACGCCAGACGCTGCCGTCGATGGCACTGGCTCCATCGTCGTGGATCGCCGCGATGAACTGAGTTGCGGTCTTCACGTACCAATGAAACGGAACGTTGGCTGGCCAATATGCAGAGCTCGTGGTCGCCGTTGGCGCGGTAGAGCCAAACGCAAGACGAACGGCGGTGTCAAACACGGCCGTCGCATAGGTTCCCACCTGAAGGGCGCTGCCCACCGCTTGCGATCCGGTACCAGTCAGGTTCTGCACCGTCTCGGGTGCCATGAAGAAGTCAGCAGAAGAGGGCATGGTGCTCCGTGAGCGCTAGAGGGGTGTGGTGCTGCGAACGAAGCAGAACCCGATGATGTCGAGGGTGGTTGCAGTGGTGACGCGCGTTTCTACCTGGATTTCCTCCCAGGCCGTGTCTCGGCGCCCATCCGTGGTTTCAAACTCTTCCGCGTCGATCGTCACGGTCGCGGTGACCCACGCGTATGTGGTGCTGGTGATGGACGCGGTTTGTGCGCTGCCACCAGATTGCTGGGGCGTGTAGCGAACCTCAGCGGTGCCACTGTTTACGCGCGCGAGAACGGCACACGTGATGGTCGTGGTGGTGTCGCCACGCGTTGGGATGGCGCCGAAGCACTGCGGATACAGCGGCCAAAAGTCGGCGAAGGTCCCGCTTGTGATGGCGACCGGGTTCGAGGCCTCGCGAGCCCACGAGAAGAAGCCAGCACGCCTGCAGTCGAGGTTCTTGTATGCCTCAAGCACGGAGCCAGCGGAGTCGCCAACGACGTCGAAGATGGGCTGGCGCGTCCTCAGGCTGTTTATGTCGGTGCCGTAGTCCGTCGCGTCGGCGTCAAGAAACGCACGCGTCTGCTCGTAGCAGGCGATGGACTCGACAACGATGTTGCCACCGACCGCGTCAATGTCGATCTGGTAGTCACCGACAGCGTTCGTCTTCGCTGAGAGCCGCTCTCTCACGTAGATCGCGGAACGTCGGGTGCGGTCCGAGTCAACGACCGGATAGCCGGTAACGTCGTCGCCACTGTCCAGCGTGATTGTGACGGTCGTTCCCACCGTCGACGATGCGCGGATGTGAAATGCCCAAATGCGCTCTACAGCCTGCGTCTTGGGAGCGATGTAGAAGCGAAAGGATCCGGTCGCACCGCTGTTGACCGTCTGTTCAACGTGGGCCCACGGAACAAGCATCCCGCCGTGCCCAAGGCACCAGTTGGCCAAGGAGCCAAGCCCAGCCCAGTCCGGGCCGGTGACCGGCTCGCCGGACAGAACGCCTTCCACATCCACCCGAGGGCGGAAGTGGAAGACCTTGGCGCTCATACCGGTCCGTAGTGCTCAGCGATGTGAAGCCCGTACAGGACAGGCAGGTTGGTGATGTCGGTGGTCGACCCAAACACATGAGCGGACACGAGAACCTGCTCAATCTCGCGCGGTGAACCGCCGGCTGCGGCGTTGAAGCACGAGACCCGACGAAGCCAAGATCGCGCTTTCTCGGCGCTGATCTCCAAGTACGTCGCGGCTCCGTTTGTTCCATTGCTCTGAAACGTGAGCCACGAAACCGTTGTGGATGTCGTCGATGCGTCGCCCGACGTATCGTCATCAGCGTCGCGTTCCACCCACGCCTCTGAGTCTGGAGCGATGACCACACGAAACGAACCCGTTGCTGGCGTGCCGTCAAGAGCCCCAGCGATGCGAACCCGCAGGATGTACGGCCGACCGTCGTCGCGGATAGTGAGCGGCCATTCGCCGAACGGTCCGCCGATGCGGTACTGGTCGCCCGCATCGATGTCGTTGCCCGTGTCGATCGTAATGCCGTCGCTCGACCGGGCCATCCAGTTGACGCGAACCTGCGAGTAGCTGTCCGCGCCGTGGAGCAGTCCGTTGAACGGACCATCGCGCATGATGGTGGTGTCGAGAGGCGTCCCCGAGGTGCCGTAGAGCGAGTCCGCAAACTCGACAATGCCCTCGTGGAGTGAACTGCTCATAGGAAGGTGTAGGCGGGGTCACTGCTTCCACCGCGCACAAGCCGCCCAACCGAGTTGGCCAGGTAGCAGTACACGCGTTGATCGGCGTCGATCTGGTCGTACTCGTCCATGCCGAACGCCCAGGACGATAGCGCAGCATGAGTCCACGCGGCATCTGTCGTGAACGTGACCACGTTCCCTGAGATGGCGGTGACGGTGCCAACCTCATTGTTGGCCGTCGACGTGGTGTCGTAGCCGAACACGCGGATCTCGTGACCGACCTGAAAGAACGACTCGGCGTTAGTACCTGAGGGGAAGTACGAGCTGTTGAGCGTGCAGCTAAACGGCCCGGTGGTTCCGCTGGTGCCAGTGTTGATGGACGTGATGCGCGAGCTCGGCACATAGCCACTCACACGCTGGTCCGTGATCATGATGGTCAGAATCCCTCGCCCGCTCTGAAACTCCCACTCGCGCGCGATGACGACTCCGAGCTTCGCCGTCAGGCCAAACGTGCCCGAGGCGTTGGGTGGCTTGTTCCAGGTGATCTCAACGACGTCACCGATGAGAGTGCTGAACAGTGTGAGGGGCACGTCAACGGTGAGTGTCTTGTACGGCCCACCGAATACGCCGAGGACCTTCTGCGCGGCCTCCAGGAAGTCGTCGTATCTCTCGGTGCGGTTCGTCTCAGAGAGCGGTGCAACCTCGAGCACGCGTGCGTTGGGGCTCTGTCCGTATGCGGCAACGTCGCGGATCTTGAATACGTCGCCCTCATGGTCGTCGCTCGTGGAGTTGTAGCCAGTGCGATAGAGAACGGTGTTGAAGATGCCAAACGGGCTCTTCTCGAAACCAAACCAGCGGTCATCGACGATGACTCGGTTTGCGGTCAACGTGCTGTCGTTGACCTCAGTAGGGGAGGGCAGTCGAATGCGACGGAACTGGATTTGACCCGAGGAGTTGAGGGCCGGATACATGCCGAGCAGCCGGCACTCCTGCTCGATGACGTCCCCGAGCTCGCGCTCTGTGTTCGCAGAGAACTGCCGGTCGGTGCCAATCGGAGCCTCAAGTGCGGCCTCTGCGAAGGGGCTGTTGGCGATGTCGAAGTCGCCGTTTACTCCGGGACTGAGTGTGGTTGGTCGGATGTGAGGAACGGATCCGGTGTTGACGAACTCCACCGTCTCGCCCTGGAGGTTGGACAGGAAGTCGCCCAGATGTCCGGTGCCGTAGTCCACGGCAAACCGAAACGTGGGGGAGTAGGGCGCTACCGACATGTAGTAGCGCGCACCCATTGATCCGGCGCCGATGGTTCGTGGTCGTGCGACCGTTACGTGACGGTTGGTTGTGTCGACCGTGAGAACCGGTGTAGTGAACGCCTCGAAGCCTGCGTCAACGCCACCGCTCGACGAGGGAAACGACTCCCAGTCGGCGCTGATCGCCCCGATGCTAGAGCGAACGGCCGTCGACCCACCAAGGTAGATTCGGAAGGATGGGTTAGACGCCTCATCAACGTTGAGCTTTTGGACGTCCTCTAAGCCAGCGGCAGGAGTGCGCAGGAGCACGGCCGCTCGCCGGACGACGCGGACACTCTGGTCGGCGGGTTCGAGATGGCTCGGAGAAATGGTTTCACTACTGAGGAGGATCGTCGCCCCGCAGGTCG
>FUIF01012729.1_pt1 | contig 15767 bp, 38 predicted proteins | sample 1003461 | NCBI WGS metagenome assembly FUIF01 (sample SAMEA80401918, study PRJEB19352) | marine metagenome | reverse complement strand
TAATCCGTATATTAGCAAAACGTCGAGTAGTGCCGACTATCTAAAAACATTATTAAAGCCTTAGCCTAGTAGAGAAGCACTACCTCGAACGGCTGAGGTTTTTATCGTTAATGGAATTTATACCTGATAGATTTAATTATAAAATATCATCTTTTAAATTACCTGTTGACTTACTAAAAGACTTTGAACATCTAAGTAGTGAATCTTTAGGTAAATTATTTAAAAACATATTCAAATACTTTAATTTACAAAATATTAATGTGGATGGATTGGAAAGTGAATTTGAAGTATTAATACTTAGAATATTTGAAGCAAATAAGTTTGGTGAATCTAACTATTGCTACCTAATAAAAATGTTTAATGAGCACGAGGAGTTTATTAAAATTGGATTCTCGAATAATATAGAATCGAGGTACCAAAACTTTAATAATGCTGGATATGTTGTTAAGAAATTTATAAATCACATCACTATTCAAAGAATTTAGGTATTCAAACTGAAAGGTATTTGCATAATTATTTTTAAAGACCGTAGATACAAACCTAAAAATAGTTTTGGAGGTAATACAGAGTGTTTTGACATGAGTATATTGTTTGAGGCTAAAATAATTTTATTTAACTTAAAGTCATGAATAGCTACGAACTTTCAAGGAATTGGTTTGACTTCTCTTTTTCAAATCCTGAATTGATAAAACCAATACATTCAGCGGTTTATTTTTTGCTATCGAGCACTGCAATAGATTAGGATGGAAAGATAAATTTGGGTTTCCTTCTCAGATGGTCATGGAGGCAATAGGAGTTAAGAACTGGAGAACTTATTCAAAAGCATTAAATGATTTGGTTGAATGGGGATTTATAATAATGATTGAAACTAGTAAAAATCAATACTCAGCCAACATAATTGCTATTAGTAAAAAATACCAAAGCACAGGACAAAGCATTAGACAAAGCACTGTCAAAGCATAGTGCAAAGCAAGGTCGAAGCACTGTTAGTATAGATAAACAATTAAACAATAAAACAAGTAACAATAAAACAGAGAGATTTAAACCTCCAAGTCTTTTAGATATTAAAAAATTAATTCACGAAAGAAATTATAAACACGTGGTTGCAGACACTTTTTTTAATCACTACGAGGCGAACGGGTGGAAAGTTGGAAAAAACAAAATGAAGGACTGGAGATCTGCACTTGCTGGATGGGAATCACGAAACAAAACTAAATCAAATGAGCAACGAACTAACAACAACGACAAGCCAAGTCTTAGTCAAGCCCTTAAAGACTACTAGCCTAGAACTTGTCCGCACCGCGCCAAAAATTAGAGATGTTGGGGAGGATGGATTTAAGCCTTATCTTAGATTTGTTTTTGTTCTAGTAGGTTTGAAGCCTGAGAACTTCCCGACAGAAGAGCAAAAAGCGGTTTTGCATTCATTTATTTTAAAAAATTACGCGGATCTGCAACCTATTGAAATTCGTGAAGCATTTGAGTTGGCACTTGATAGGAAACTTGATTTAACGGACAATGAATTGAAAACGTTTCAACTGTTTTCAGTCGAATATCTTTCAAAAGTTATGAGCAGATATAGGACTTACAGAACTAAAGAGCTAAGAAACAACTAAACCAGGAGGTTAAAATGATACCTGCACCAAAATTTGATGAAATGATTTATTTGCGATCTGCATTCGTTGAGAAGTATAACGAAATATTGAAAGGTAAGCCATTTAGTTTTAATAAAGTTGATTGCTTCGTACTTTTCAATAAGCTCGAAAGTATAGGGATAGAGATAGCTGACAAAGAAACTAGACAGGCGGCTTGGGAGGACGTTAAATCTAATCTTGATTGGTTTGAAAAGTCTGTAAGAAAATTAGAGCCAACTCAAAATGATGCGGTAAACCAAACTAAATACCAACTATTTAGAGATTGGGTTCTTTCAAATGTGATGGAAGAGACGGACATGCAACAGGTGATCAATAATGCAATTGCTGATAAGGTTGAATCATGAGAAGCCAAGTAATAGAAATTATCACCAACAAACATTTATCAAGCGGTGGTCATTGCGGCTTAACAATTACGCAAATCCGCAACCAACTCAACTGCGATTTACAAGAATTAAAAAAGGTGATGAACGAACTTTTTAAAGACAATCAAATAAAGATAAAGGAAGGGATTCACGGCAAATTAATACTAATGAATAATTAAAAACTAAACAAATGAAACAAGAATTAGAAAACATGAAAAGCTTATTAAATGATTTATCGTCAGCAATTGATGATGCATTTGAAAATTATAAACCAGAAGAAAAACCTGTTGCAGGGTGGAGAAAAATAACAACTGTTTCTAGCCATTTATTTTTAGCCTTCTCAAAAGACGGTAAAACTTTTTGACTATGGGTTTGATGCTAATGGGAATTGGTGCAATGACTTATCTCATATATGTGTATCCGAACATAATCCAATCGCCGACATGGAAGAAGTAGAAGAAAGACTAATACAAGAGGCAAAGCGTAGAGGGTTTAAGAAAGGGGTTCGCTTTAACACCGTCCGAACACCTAATAATACAGTAGAGGTTGTTGAGTTGTTAATGCGTAATAAACCAAATAGCAAAGAATTTTCTTTATATGCGAAACCTTTTGGTGTTGATGGTGCTACATATACTGTTTTTGAATCTGGCATCTGGGCAGAAATAATCGAAGAACCCCTAACACTTAACGGTAAGGGGGTAGAAGTGGACTATGAAAATAATTCAATACACGCTTTAGGTAATAGTTATGAAATAGATGATTTTAAAGATTTTGTATGTCATTGTAACGGTTACGATATTGATACTATTAGAAAAAACGGAGAGGTTTATTTAATTCAAGACCTCCGCGAACTACTAACCAAAATAGAAGAAAATGAAAACAAGTAATATATTAAAAATATACCTATCAGTAACAAGTGTTATAGCTTTAATTTACGTATTTATATGGTTGTCAATGTGCTTTGTTAGGTTTGAGTTTGTTAACCCTATTAGTTGGATATTAGAAATACCAAAAAGAGACAACAATTATAGAATGAATATTCTTGTGGGTTCGATTTTTTATACACTTTTTAAGTGGCTTGCAATTATTGGTATAAGGTATGAAAACAAAATTAAAAATAACAAAAATGAAAACAAATAGAATGTCATTAAACCCTATTCCTTCAATCATTCAATAACGTTGCTGTGGTTGACGAGTTCAAGAAGCAAAGAAAGTCAATACGTCAGTTGTTCGGGTTTAATCTATCCTTTGAGGATTGGAAGAAGTACAAACGAATTGATGTTGATAAGCGGGTGCAAAAACCAGTCAACATGCTGAACTATTAACCAAAGGGTTAAAGCGTCAGCAACAGGCAAGTATATGAACTTTAAAAATCATTAATTATGAGAAAATACAAGTATTTAGCGAAACTAAGTAACGGAGAAAAAGTTTCAAGAAAACAAAAAAACATTTTTTAGGTAAAAAAATTAGTAAATCAAAGCTTAACAAGCTTTTAAAATCTGTAAAATTAGGATCTCCCGCAAAAACAATGTATGAAAGTGTGGATGTTTTTCCTTATTTATTTTGCCCAAACTGTGGATGTACTCAATATAAATCAACTGGAAATATGACTACATACCCTGAACATTGGGAGAATTTTTATTGTCTTAGGTGTGAATATCATGTAGCTGTTATTGACAATTCACCATTTGTACACGCATTGGAGTGTGAAAATTATGAATTGTATTGATTGTAAAAACATACAGCAAAAGCGCGAAGGTATGATATATGAACTTTAAATAAAAATCCGTACATTAGCAATGTGAAACTATCGGATCAAATAGCTAACTGTAGTAAATGTCGAGAAATGACAAACAGATTTGCAACCGATCAAAACGAATTGTTTCAAATGGCATGGCTAAGAATTAGAGAGAAGGAAATCAATGGATGTGGCTTTGAAGATGTTAGGGATTATCAAAGTTATTTTTACTTAACTCTGCGAAATGTTTTTATCTCTTTAAAAAGAAAACACAAGCATAATTTAAGCATTGACAAAGTTAAAATTTCATCCGGACAAGTTGAGGAGGTTGATAGTTTAGAGCCATGCCAAGCGGATTTGATTACCTGGATGTATGAAGAAACGAAAAATGAAAACGACCTGTTTTATAAAAACATTTTGATTCTTCAGACGCAAATAAAAAAACATAAAGACGTCCAAGAACAAACAACAATGGATAGGAAAACTTATTTAAACGCACGCAAAGAAGCGGCAAAAAAAGCAAAGAATGAAATTATTGATAGAATTAGAAATACTAACGATAGCCAGCACGATTGTTTGGTTTGATATTTTAGGTGGTCACCGTTTGATGCTTAAATTGATCGGTTTAAAACCTTGGTCTATTGTCAAACCTTGGACGTGTTGGTTTTGCACGCAGCAATATATCGGAATGATTCTCATAGTGACATATCAATTGGTGCACGGGTTAAACTGGCATCAATTGATATTGTTTATCTGCTTAAACATTATAGCTTCAAAACTAATGGATAGCAAATTTGGTTTTGATATTGGGTTGCGATCACAAATTGAGGAACTTGAACAGGAAAATAAACGATTAAAGAAATAATTATGGAATGGATAAGCGTAGAAGATAGATTGCCTGGTGCATATGATTGGGTAATATGTGCTAACATTGATAATCAAAAAGTGCATTATGGAAGATGGGAAGAAACCAAATGGACTAGCAGCGTAATTGTCACACATTGGATGCCACTACCTGAACCACCTAAAAACTAACCTATGCCTTACGACGTATCAAAAATAAAACAAATGAAACACGAATTTAAAATGCTAACCAATGCTGATGCCATTCTGAAAATGCGAGAAGCTATTGAGAAAAACGAGCAGCACAAAGGTAGAGCCTTTCAGATTGCTCACCAAGCATACACCGAAATGCATGAACACCGAAATTTGAAACCTCCAAAGTATAAAACAAGTTGCTCTGGTTGCATTCATAGAATTAATCAAATGCTTAAAAATTGGTTGAAAGCTTATGATAATGTAGGAGGTGAACTAGCTAAACCAAAAGCAACCTCATTAAGTGAAGCGGTTAAACCTAAAGGTCTGGTTCCATTAGCTGCCAGACGTAAAACATTAGAAGAATCAAGCTATAACGAAATCAAAGAATCAGCTATCGAAGCGAATGTTTACGATAAAGCTAAAGAAATGAACGGCGGTAAAATGCCAAAGAAAGCAACATTAATCGATTTAATATTGAAGGTATGAGTAAATGGATAAGTATAGAGGATAGATTGCCAGAAGAAGAAAAACTAGTTTTATCGTATCAGAATTATAATGAATACAAAGGTGTTTATGATACATTTGTTGCAATGATTTATGAAGGTAAATGGATAGATATTGATAGTTATACTAAATTAGAGATTAATCACGAATGTATGGATGTGGAAGAAGCAGGTTTTTATACATATGTCACCCATTGGATGCCACTACCTGAACCGCCTAAAAAATAAACCTATGAGTAAATCAAGACAGATAAGAAGAAAGCAACAACTAGACGGTGTTTATATCGATAAGTCAAAACAAAACGCTGGAGGATTCTACGAAGGAATGCCAGGAGCAACTACCGAAATTCATGCAGGTAAATTGTATCGAAAAATGATAACGTTTGTAGTTTCCGAAGATGGTCAAGCAACTTCACTATTGTACGCTCACCCAATGCAAACAACTACAGCGATTGCTGATGCGTCAAATAAGGAAGTGCAATCAATGATTGTTTCAGCTGCTTCAAAAATGGTGCGAAAAAACAAACGTAAATGGTTCGGAGCTTACTATCTTTTTAAATCAATTCGTCAAGAACGAAAAATAAAAAGAATGTCGAAGGCTATTGAGAAAATGACAGAGCAGATTGAGCAGTTGACTAAGACGGCTGTAGAACAGAATTAAAATAATTATTATGGATTGGATTAAAATATATAAAGAATGTGAAGCTATAGGAGGTGACACGTTTAAAATTAATGAGACAGTTGATCAAGACCGATTCAATACTGGTGGACGCTTAATTGTATCAACATATCCATTAGAGCAAATTAAAGTTAAGGCTTTCGATCAGTTAATTAAAAAGTTTGACGGATTTTCATCTAATGAATTAAGAATGATATTTGAAGCACTAAGACACCCAATGAACCAATGCCAAGACAATAAGTTGTTAACTGAAAAGATTTGGGATTTATTTAGATTGAAAGAATCATTAGAATAATTAAGAGTGTTTTCGGTGTACTTACAAGTGGACAAAGTATGCGGTTGATCGCCGTGCTAACGCTCGCAGGTTCGAATCCTGTCACCGAGACATTAAAAACCCCGACAAGGTAAAAGCCCAAGTGGTGAAAGTCCTGAGTATTTCAGGCGCAGTTAATAATTTAGGGGGTGGGAATCCACTCACTCCCATTTTTTGAAATGATTATGGCAAAAAGAGGATCACCAAGAAATTTGAACAGCCCAGATGAGCTACTTGAATTATTCGAAAGGTATAAACAATCTTTAATCAAAGAGGCTGAAAAGTGGCCGAAAGTTCAATACGTTGGAAAAGATGGCGAACGAGTGGAGGACTACCCAAAACTCCCGCTAACATACGCAGGGTTAAAGGTTTTTGCATGGAAAGAAAAGGTTGGGGATATTAGAGCGTACTTTCAGAATGATAATGAAGCGTACGGAGAATATTCGTATCTCTGTTCATGTATTAAGGAAGAAATACGCCAAGACCAAATCACTGGAGGACTACTAGGAATGTACAATTCAAGCATTACACAGAGGCTTAACGGGCTTACAGATAAGACGCAAACGACTGTCAATGTTTCGCCAAAAATATTAAACATTGATCCGTTAGATGATGGAGAGTAAATGGATATACACGCCTACATATTTGCTAACCTATCAAACAGTATTAATAGGAGGGAATATTTATATTTTAAACGTAAAAAAATTAAACCATGCCAAACAATAGAAAGATTAAGAAGTTGAGGGGGAATAAGTTTGACCCAAACAGGGGGCATTTCATAATAAAGAGAAGGCAAGAATCAATTTATTGGGGGCATCCCATTGGTACATGGTTTTTTTCAGGAAAGATGTCAAAATTGTAAATGAAGCAAACCACCTCACTAAAGAAAATACTAAAGCTGCGTAAAAAAATACGCATGGTGCAAGGTGGGCAAGGTGCGGGCAAAACTATTGCAATACTCATCATCCTAATCAATCACGCGTCAGGTAACCCAAACAAAGAAATAATAATTGCATCAAAGGAGTTAACCAAGATGCGTTTAACCGTTATTAAGGACTTTAAAAAAGTTATGCGGGCTTTCGGAATCTATGACGATAATAGGTTTTTAGGTGACACTCTTTATAATTTTCCTAATGGCTCGTTTATCAAATTCATTGGCCTTGATAAAGATGATGTTGGTAAGGGGTTAAGGTCTGATGTTGTCTATGTGAATGAAGCAAATAAGGTTGACTTCGAAACATACCGACAGTTAACTTCTAGGACTAACAATATTTATATTGACTTTAACCCTGATGAAAAATTTTGGGCGCATGAACACGTACAAATTCGTAAAGATTGCGACTATGTTAATTTAACATTTTTAGATAATGAATTTCTAGGGCAATCAGAACGAGAAGAGATACTACTAAACAAGGAATTAGGTTACCACCCAGACGGATCTATCAAATCAAAGTATTGGGCTAATAGATGGCGAATCTATGGATTAGGTGAAATTGGTATATTGGACGGTGCTGTATACGAAGATTGGGAGGTTGTCAAAGCAATTCCAGATAAAGCTGAGTTATTAGGATGTGGTGTTGATTTTGGCTACTCAGTTCCGGCTGCATGGGTAGCGGTTTATAAATTCAACGGACACTATTATTTTGATCAAATCATTTACGAGGCTAAGCTCACCAATCAAGACCTGGGCGAAATGGCAATTGCTTCAGGTATGCAGAATGCTATAACATATGCGGATAATGCAGAACCCAAATCAATAGACGAGATTTATAAGATGGGTATTGACATCCGGCCATGTGTAGGTAAAACAGATCTAGTCAACTTCGCTGTTAAGAAAATGAACCTCAAAACCTTTTACGTAACAGAGGCAAGCGTTGATTTGATAGAAGAGTTTCAGAAATACATCTGGGACACTGACAAAACAGGGAAAACATTAACCAAGCCAAGAAAGAAAGACGACCACGCAATGAACGCGGTTCAATACTTCATTGGTTCGGAGGGTAAGCATGACGGTAGTTATTAATTTAAAACAAGATAAGTTTGCTCAAAAGGTTTAATTTTGTATATTAGTGCTTCATGTGAAATCTAAAAACATTATTATGGAGTAATTAAAGGAATAAAAGCCTGAGCATTAAATTGTTCAGGTTTTTTTGTATATTAGCACAGTGAAACTTAAAAACAAACAAATGAAAGACCCATTAAAAGAGTACACCGACCATAATAAGGACAAGGCTAAAATGCCTGACTATCGAGACGCTGAACACCGTTACAAGGTGGCCGCTGGGTTTATTTGGATCGGGTTCATTGGAGGGTTGATAACTTTAATTATAACTTATTTGGTATGAAAGCAAAAGACAAAGCAATAGAATTAGTAGACAAGTTTAAACACCTTGTGCATATCGGTGGAGAAATTGACACGACAATAGATGAACGTGAATTAGACAATGCTAAAGACGCGGCATTAATTTGCGTTGATGAGATAATGGAAGTGCTTATTTTCGTTACTGATTATCATGAAGAAGGTAATTGTAGTCAGGGATTTTGGGAAGAAGTTAAACAAAACATACAAAAATTATGAAACTAACAGGAAAATGTAAAGAGGATTTTGAGAAGTGGATGTTAGAAAACCATTACGACGAAAATCAAGTGTATTATTTCGAACCGGAAGGAGATGATGTTTATTCCGTATTTGAGTTGAACGGGTTTAAACATTCTCAACCAGCCATGCAATGGGGAGTTATACAGGATTGGGCTGATAGTGTTGGGTATATTTTAGACACTCAACCAATGATGGACTATAATAATGAAAAATATACAGGGGTTGATTGCTTTATTTTTAATATTGCTGTTATAAATAATAAAGACTTGAGACAGTTAGATGATAATGATTGCAGACATGACACCCGCCCAGAAGCCCGCACCGCAGCAGTAGAAAAGTTTAACCAATTATATAATGAGTTATGAAAGCAAGTGAGTTGAGAATTGGGAATTGGGTTGATTTCAATGGTACCAATTGGCAGGTTGACAGTATAGATGATTGGAGGTGCACTTTACGTATAAGGACTAGGGATTTAAGGGTAATTACAAACGACCTTAAACCCATCCCACTAACAGAAGATTGGTTTAATAAAATTTTGCCGTTATCTGATTATGGTCAGATAAAAAAAGGTCTCGAATGATTAGGCAATCAATCAAATTTAAATCAATCAAATATGAGTTAACAGGTCATAATCAAGTGGTGGTTTATATCAATGATGAAATTATAATATTTAAAGATTATATTCACGAATGGCAAAACATACACCACGCATTAACAGGTGAAGAACTAACAATAAAATAAGATGAGCGAACCAATAGTTAAATTCACGCTAGAAGAAGCGCAAGACCATTACAAAGGAAATCCAACTGTCAAATGTTTGACCAATGGTAAAGTGATGATGTTGAATAGCAAAACAATTCACAGTGAGAAATACGCAGAACATCCTGAACCTTGGATTTGGGGGCGCAACTATAGCGGGTTGAATATCCTGTTGTATGGCCCGAGTAAGTTTAAATCTGACAGCGTGAAGGCTGAAATAATTAATATTGATTGATATGGGACATTTATACATAGAAATAGAGAAATTATGAAAGAAGAAGATAAAGAACCGGAACAAAACCAAGAACCAGAACAAAACAACTTTAAAGCATTCCTGCAGCTAGTAGCGTTGGGGATTGCTGGTTACATTATGTATACGATAATTACAATGTGATGCAGGTAACAGTTAAAAAAGGAAGTATTGAGATAATTGTTAACGCTGATTTTTCTGCTATATCAACAGCTAAGGACTTAATTCGAACTTCTGTTGTAGAAATTAAAAAGCTAGAAGAATGCAAGTAACAATATTCACATACAACAGGGAGGAGATGTTGAGGGAGTTGATGAATGAGGTCGGTTTCACTGACAATCCTGTATTAATAATTGATGATTGTAAAACAAATGTTTTAGGTATTCCTAAAAAAGATAAAACATATTACGGTCACACTGATACTATACAGACTGGACACAATGGAAAGCGGGGCTTTTGGAAGAACTGGCAACAAGCTATTGAGGTATGCAAACTATCTACACAAGACTGGTTCCTATTCCTACCCGACGACGTTACAAATGTAGACTTCAAATCAATTGAAAACCTAACCAAACAAGGTTGGGACGATCAATATTTAGCTATCAACCTGTCAAGGTCTGGACATAGATATAGGTGGGGCAAATGGGACACAGGGCAACCAGACATTAAGGTTGACGGTATGTTGTTGCAAGAGTGTGGATATGTTGATGGTTGCTTCTTAACCAATAGAAAGACGTTGGAACAGATCACAATCGACCCTGTGCCTTCATCATGGTTTGACCGTCCTGACAAAAGCAGCGGTGTAGGTTACCAAATGAGTATGAAGTTAAGAAAATTAGGTTGCGTTATGATGATACCTGAGTTTAGTTATTTATATCACGGAGACCACGAATCAGTAATGCATAAAGAGCACAGAAAGGCTGTGCCGTTAATTAGTAAAATGAAATAAAACAAATGGAATTCATAAAGAATGGATCTACGGTAACACTTAGCAACGGGGAGGTTAAAGCAATTGTTATTGGCGTATGTATAAGAGGTATTGAACCAAATCTAAGATTTGAATATAATGTATCTTGGTTTGTTGGTGGATCAAGAGAATGTGCTTGGGTTGAATCTTATGAGATTGAAATTTACAACGACACTAAAAAGAAAGCAGGCCTTGTTAATTATGAAAACGAACCATCTAAACTTATAGAATGAAAATTACCGCGAATTTAGCCACCTACGCACCAAGATTAGATTCACTTAAATTGGTTGTTGCTTCAATATATGATCAAGTTGATTTGATTAGAATTTGTTTTAATGATTTATCCACTAGCCAGATACCAAATATTATCCACGATTTAAGTGTCACAGATAATGGTAAGGTACAATTAATTTTCACAGGTTCAAACTTGACAGATAACGGTAAGTTCTTTGGCTTAGATCTAATCGTGCACGATTTGATAGAGAATAAAAATCCATTAAGAGAAGAGGTTGATGAACCTGAATACTACTTTACAATGGACGACGATATAATTTACCCACCTGATTACGTTGAGCGAACGATTGAAGCTATAGAAACGTATGGGACGATAATAACCTATCACGGTAGGATATTGTTAGGCCAGAACAGAAATTACTATCACGGACATAAATCATTTCATTGCCTAGGAGATCAAAAAGGAAATCATAAAATTGATGTTGCTGGAACTGGTGTCACTGCATTTGATACAAGGTATTTTCATCCGAAAGGATTAGCCAACCATGAACACCAGAAAATGAGCGACATTATATTTAGCTTAGAGGCTGCAAAGCAAGGTAAAACAATTGCCTGCATGAATCACAAGCGAGGTTGGTTGACCGATATTAAACACGAAGAAACTATTCACGGTACTGAATCAAGGAGATGCAAAGTGCAAAACCAATTGGCAGACGAAATTTATAAATTGAATTATGGAAATTAAAGTAATATTAGAAATTGAAAAAAGAATATTCAGACAAGCGGCTGTCTTGTTTGATTTAGATCCGCCAACAGATCAGGAGATTGAAGAAATGTGCAAAGGTATGTTTGATTTTGATGAAGTGTTAGATGATAATGATAAACATCAATTCAATCTTGGTGTTGCCTGTATGATTATAGGTAAGCAAATGAAAAAAGTTAATAAAAAACCTAAACCAGCATTACCTCCAAAAGACAGAATATTAAAAGAGGGTAAAACACCAGCTGCTCCTAAACCAAAAGGTAAATCAAAGTTTCAACAAAGATTAGAAGAGGCTTATAAAAAACAAGAAGAAAAAAATGGAAATTAAAATACCCTCAGACATAGCAGGAATGCGAATCAAGCATTTACCATTCCTAACTAAACTCGCAGAACTTGGAGATAAAGAGTATTCAATTAGAGAGATCAGAGAAATGAATGCGGCTTTCCTCCAAGTGCCGTTTGAAGAGTTTCCAGCTTACAGGCCAAAGGACGATATTAAAATATTCAATACCATCTGTAAAGCTGTCAACACTAAATCAAAAGTTGATACAAATCAATTTATTGCGCATGATGGGAACGAATACAACGAGCCGCCGAAAGAGTTAAACTATAACGGTCTAACCTACACGTTTAGAAACGACTTTACCAAATTACCTACATCCTGGTTTATGGATATTGATATTGCTTTTGAAATGCACGGAGAAGCGTTTGAAGGTAAACCCGAACTAATGGCGGGTTTCTGCTATGTTGAGAAAGGACTAAGCTATGGACAGAAAGACGATAGCGGATTAGTCGTTAACTCAGTTGTTGAGCGATCAGAAGTCTTTAAAGAACATATGCCGTTAAACCAATTTTTAGACTTGCAAGGTTTTTTTTTGTGGAGATGGAACGTGCTGCATCCATTATTAACGGAGGTAAGAGCAAAAAGAAAAAAAGCCCAAAGAGAAAAAAGACAAAATGGCAATGGGAGGAATCAATTGACGCATTAGCCAAACGTTACAATCGAACTTGGGATCAAGTGACCGCTTGGAACATCCTAGTTTTTATGCACAAATCAGAGTTTTACAAACACGAACTCCAGAAACAAAAAGAAGCTGCACAGAAAAAAAAGCCGAAATTTAAACGTAGGTAGTTGATTTATTTGTATATTAGCAGCATCTAAAGTGGCTTAGGAATCACAGAGAACTTATTAAGACACCCTGTCAACTGATTGCCATTCCTAAGCGGCTAAGTTGGTAGGGTGTTTTGTTTAAAATAATTAAACAATGAACAAAGAACACAATAACAAAAAAGGAAATAAGGCATTACATATAGATGTTGTTAGTAATAGTACGGTTTTTTTAAATAGTAATAATTATTATGGTGATGGACAGTTTTATTTTAGTTGTAACGAATGTGGCGAGCAAATGTGTGGAAGAACAACAGAAACCTTACAATGTATATGTGGCCATAAAACTGATTGCATATATAACTATGATTAGTATTATTAATAACAAATATATAACGAATTGACTTAACAAAGCCTTTGATTTGGGTATTATAACCGCCCAGGGGCATAAAACAAGATTATGAAAAACACAACAGAGAATAAAGAGAAGTACTTCGCAGCTCATTGGGGGCAGGAAGTGTTAATGCATAAGGGTTTAAGAAGTTGCGCCAGTGTTAATTCAAGTTGGATAAGTGAAAGAGTTGATTCAAGTTGGTTAGAACTAACCCCGTTAGCAGAGATAACGGAGGAGGATGTAAAAATAGTTTGCGATATATTAGGGGTTGAAAACAACAAGTCTTGGGTGATAAATTCTTTTACTTATAGCATGTGGTCGCACAGTACTTTAAATGTTGTTGACGCAATAGACTATCTAAGGTCGTGCACAACTCCCTACGCTATAAAATACAACGGTCTAAGCGTAGAAGAGCTAATTGAAAGAGGTTGGTTGAAATTGAAAAGTAAATAAAAGCGGGTGCCGAAAAGCTAAAGAGTAGGTAGAATTTAAAATAAATTAAAATGCAAGAAAAAACAAAAGAAGGTTACGGATTAAGCGAGCACATTTTTAACACCCGTCATGGTTTTCCACCAGAAACATTAATGGTCGAAGATTTTAAACACTTCTCTAAAAAAGGAACAACTCTTTTAAGACCTTATGTTGAAGAAGAATCAATGGCGGGTATATCTGTTTCTGATGCTGACAAAAAAAACGGCAGTCCAAAAATAGGTGACATGATCGCCCAAAATAAAGAGGATGCGACAGATATGTGGCTAGTGGCTGAAAATTATTTTAATGACAATTATGAACTTGTAAATAGTGAGGGTGTAAGTATTTCGAAAATACAGCTTAAAGTAGCTGAGGAGCTTATGGTTGACATTTTGAATGATAATGGAGCAATAAACAAACAAGAACCATTAAATATTGATAAGCGGTATCAATTGATTATTGCTTATGAATGCGGTTCTTTAGGTTACGAAAAAGCTAAAGAAGTAATGAATAATGATAATTCTAATCTCGCTAAAGCTGTTAATTTGTTTTGGGTATCGATACAATAATAATTAAGATTACCTCGCCATTCATTTAGTTGGGCGGGGTTTAAGGTAAATAACAATGAAAACATTAATCCCCTTAATACTTCTAACTATCTACTCATGCAATAAAAAGACATACCAATGCACTAGAGTTTATCACGTTGGAGGTTTCAACATTTCAGACGAGTACACTTTCAAAGGTACGCCAGAAGAAAAAACCGACGCATGAAATTGAAAATACAAACTTTAGCAAAACCACCACTTGCAAATGATTTTGTATATTTGATGTTATGGATAAAAGACTTATAGAAATAAATGCAGCGGACGCTATTTGGAATGACACAGTGTTCTGCGGAAACTTTGAGGACAGCCGTTTGAAGGTTACAGTTAAAGGTGTAGGATTAAACGCAGAGGATCAAGGTTGGAGATTCTTAGAAGCTGAGAACGGCTTCTCATGGCATCCAATTGACCCTGTTATTTTTCACCCTATCAATGGTGAATTTTCATTTATAATTGAAAACCCTCGTAAAGATTTGATGTTGTACCGTAATCCAATTGGAGGATTAACAACAGGACACTTTACCGTATTGATTGAAGAAACGAACGATTAACCAACAAACCACGAAAGCAGCCCGTTATAATTAATTTTGTAACGGGTTTTTGTATATTTGATCATGGCACTAGATTATTTGCAGAAATTAGGTAAGGCGCGGGAGATGGTTAGCAACATAGCTAAAACGCCAGTTGGTCAAGTTGTTCAAGACTTCGCACAAACCTCGATTGATAAAATGAAAGGTTATGCGCCTAAAGCAACGGGAACATTATCTCAATCATTAACCTACAGTTTACCCAAGAAAACGGCAAGATAGATTTAGAATTTTTAGCAGATGATTACTGGGACTTTATAAACTCAGGTGTTGATGGTACCGCTCAAAGTTCTGGTGCAATATCTAATAAGTTTGGTTCAACCTATTCATTTGCTAGTATGGCGAAAACATCAAGCGGTGCGGGTTTAAACTTCAAAGAATCGATTTCTTTATGGATGATTAGCAAAGGTATAACCGCAGAAGATGGTGACCAAGAATCACTTGCCTACGTAATCATGCAATCAGTTAAACGTAAAGGTATCAAGCCAACTGAGTTTGTAAACAAGGTACTCAACGAAGAAGCACTCAAGCAACTTGAATCAGAGGTTGCTGATGCTTTTATTAAGATGGTTTAAGTTGCTTCATGTATCAAATCAAATAAATCCTTACTATCAACACGCGCCTGTATTCGTTTGATAGATGCGTCAAAATAGTCCTTATCTAATTCGCAAGCGGTTAATTCAAACTTTCGATTATGGCACGCTATGGCAATTGAACCCGATCCGAGGTGAGTATCTAATATCTT